>OHJI01000010.1_pt1 | contig 138651 bp, 133 predicted proteins | sample 1568571 | NCBI WGS metagenome assembly OHJI01 (sample SAMEA3879583, study PRJEB24766) | human gut metagenome | biome: human-associated habitat; feature: feces | place: USA | collected 1985/1987
TAGATGCCTATGCATTATTGGACGATTTTGTGTTCTATGGAGATTCACGTGTTCTACATTATACTTCCTATGGCTATATTGATGCATCACGTATCTTTGCGGCAATGGGAGAAACGATTGAGAATGTTCCGCAATATAATGATCGGTTAAAGGAAATGAAGCCAAAAAATGTTTTTATGGCTTATGGCGTGAATGATATGTGCTGGCAGCTAGGACATGATGTGGAAGGTGGATATGGTCAATTATGGAAGGATGCGATTGAAAATATTCATGAAATCGTGCCGGATGCGACAATATATGTTTGTGGTTTGATTCCAGTTACGGATGCCGCAAAAGTGAATTATGAAATTCCAGATAATTTTGATGAAGTAAATGCTATTTTAAAGAAGGTGGCTGGTGAATACAAGTATACGAGATATATTGACAATGCGTCACTAGGAGAAAATGGATTAGCTGATATATATACGGAGGATGGTTTTCATTTTAAAAGTGAATTTTATCCGATATGGACACAATCGATTGTTTCTGGGATTGATAAATAAAAAATTACTCAATTCATGTTGAGTTTAGTTTCTAGATTCGATATAATAAATTCGCTATGATAAGAAAGAGTACACAGATTATCTATTTCTTAGAGAGAAACTGGTTGGTGTAAAGTTTCAAATAGACCTGTGGAATACACCTTGGAGCTTCAATTTTGACGTATACCTGCGTTAAAGGTTTAAGTGCATACAAGATTTTGTATGAAGTAAGGTGGTACCGCGATTCAATCGTCCTTATAGGGCGATTTTTTTATTTTCAAGGAGGACAAAATGGAATTATTTGAAGAGTTAAAATGGCGTGGACTTGTTGACAACGTTACAAGCGAAGAAGTAGAAGATGTAATCAATAATGGAGAGGTTACATTCTATATTGGTACAGATCCAACGGCAGACAGCTTACATATTGGACACTATTCATCATTGTTGATGGCAAAACGTTTAGAAAAACATGGCCACCACCCAATCATGTTGGTGGGTGGAGCTACTGGATTTATTGGAGATCCAAAGGCAACCGGAGAAAGAAGTATGTTGACGCCTGAGGTTTTAAAATCAAACTATGATGCACTACATGCACAAATCTCTAAATTATGGGGCTTTGACATGGTTAATAACTTAGATTGGACTAAGGATATTACAATCATTGATTTCTTACGTGACTATGGAAAATTATTCAACGTAAATTACATGTTGAATAAAGAAACAGTTAAAAAACGTTTAGATTCAGGAATCAGCTATACAGAATTCTCTTATATGATCCTTCAGTCATTGGATTTCTTGAATTTATATCAAACTAAAGGTTGTACAATGCAGATTGGTGGACAGGACCAATGGGGAAATATCACTTCTGGTTTAGAGTTGATTCGTAAAAAGTGTGGAGCCGATGTGAAATGTTATGGTCTAACAATGCCTTTGATCACAAAAGCGGATGGAACTAAATTTGGTAAGAGTGAAACAGGAACTGTATGGTTAGATCCTAAGAAGACTTCACCTTATGAATTGTATCAATTCTTATTCAATACGGATGATTCAAAGGTTATTGAATACTTAAAGAAATTAACTTTCCTTACAAAAGAAGAAATCGATGCGTTAGAAGTTTCTTTAAAGGAAGATGCTGGAAGACGTGAAGCTCAAAAGAAATTGGCTGAAGAAGTTGTTCGTGATCTACATGGTGAAGAAGGATTGGAATCTGCACTTAAAATCACAAATGCATTGTTTAGAGGTCAATTGAATGATTTGGATGAACAACAACGTTTAGATGCCGTTAAGAATATGGATAAAGTAGACCAAGAAGCTGGCAAGACTTTAATTGATGTTTTAGTTGAGGCTAAGATCGCATCAAGTCGTCGTGAAGCTAGAGAATGGATCAAGGGAAATTCAATCAGCTTAAATGGTGTAAAAGTAAATGATGAAGCCTTAGTGATTGATTCTACACAAGCGTATGTATCTAACTATGTGATCATTCGTCGTGGTAAGAAAAGATATTATTGTTTAAATTTGAAGTAAAATAAAAGATACGTGGTTAGACATTTTTGCCTTGCCACGTATTTCTTTTTGCCATTAATTTATCAATTTCATTTGTCACAATGGTCTTTTTGATTGTCCATTTTGGCTCAATCAAATCTTTTGCGATGCCATCACCTGTTAAGCGTTCAATGATACATTCTTGTGGTAATAATTCGAGCTGATCGACCACGATATCTACATATTCCTCTAAACTTAGAATATGAAATGGATGTTCCTTATATTCTTTAGCCATTTGTGTGCCTTCAATTAAGTGAAGCATATGGATCTTGATCGCATCGACAGGATGTTTGGTAATCTGTTTGACAGTTTCTAACATGTCTTGTTTGGTTTCACCAGGAAGTCCATTAATAATATGTACACAAGTTTTAATGTTTGTGTCCTTTAGCTTATCTAGCCATTCAAATACAATTTGTGTTGAATGTTTACGATTGCATCTTTCCATTGTTTTTTCATGCACACTTTGAAGTCCTAATTCAAGCCAGACTTCTTTGTCTTGGCTGTTTAAATATTCAATGATTTCATCACTTAAACAATCGGCGCGTGTCGCAATCGCAACACCTGGAATGTCTGGATTTTGAAAGAAAGGATCATAGATTTTTTTTAATACTTCAAGTGGAGCATATGTATTGGAATAGCTTTGAAAGTACGCAAAGCCAATACAGTTTGGCCATTTGTTTTGCATACGCTTTAAGCCTTCATGATATTGTTTTTGTAATGTATCATCAAAGCATAGAATGCTGTCACCTGAGCCCATACTTGAACAGAAGGTGCATCCACCTGTTCCTTTTGATCCATCGCGATTGGGGCATGTAAAGCCTGCATTTAATGGAATCTTGGCCACTTTTTGATGGTATTTATTACGAAAATAATAATTAATTGTCTGATATCTTTTATTGTCATTTGAATATGGATATGGATTGTTCATTTTATCACCCGAACCATTGTAACATAAAAGAAACTGCGTGTGCAGTTTCTTATAACTCTCTTCCAATAACTTTTGCGATGGCTCTTCCTTTTTCAACTAAATTGGCATAGCGCTTTGGTTTTAAGCTTTGGGCACCATCACTCCATGCGTTTTCTGGATCATCATGCACTTCAATAATCAATCCATCTGCACCAGCGGCAATGGCAGCTAAAGACAGAGATTCAATCAATTTATAATCACCAGCAGCATGGCTTGGATCAATAATAATAGGTAAGTGTGTTCTTTCTTTGATAATTGGTACAACACTTAAGTCTAATGTATTACGTGTATATGTTTCAAATGTACGAATACCACGTTCACAGAAGATGACATTTGGGTTTCCTTCGGACATAATGTATTCAGCAGCCATGATCCATTCTTGGATAGTAGCGGACATGCCTCGTTTTAATAGAATCGGTTTTTTTGTTCTTCCTACTGCTTTTAATAGGTCAAAGTTTTGCATGTTACGAGCACCAATCTGAATGATATCTACATTTTCGACGAATTCATCTAAATGTTCTGCACTCATTAATTCGGATACAATAGGAAGTCCTGTTTCTTCTCTAGCTTTTACCATGGCCATGATACCGGCTGTTCCCATACCTTGGAAGGCATATGGACTTGTTCTTGGCTTATAGGCACCGCCACGTAACATATCGGCTCCTGCAACTTTCACTTCTTTGGCAATACGGCAGATTTGATCTTCACCCTCAACCGAACATGGGCCTGCGATCATCGCAATTTTTTTACCACCAATTTTGATGCCATTGACATCAACGATTGTATCTTCTGGATGAAACATTCGATTGGTAAGCTTATAAGGCTGGGCTACACGCTGAACGTTATATACGATAGGGTTGGCTAGAACGCTTTTTTCATCAACAATACTAGTGTCTCCAACCAATCCGAAGACATTGTAGTTATCTCCTTGAATCATTGTGACTTGAAGATTCATCTTTTCGAATTTGTGTAATAATTTGTCGACATCATGTTTGGTTGCATTTTTCTTTAAAGTAATGATCATAATAATATCCTTCTTTCCATGTAAAGTGAGTAACAAAAAAGCATTAACACTTAAAATTGTTAATGCTTAAAAGCCCTAATTAAAAATACCATTCTATTTTGATTGGCTTAATTAGGGCTATCTAAAGTAAAAGTAAAAATATGTTGTATGGATGTTCATGTTAATCACCTATACTTACTATAACGCAATCTATGAAAATGTGCAAGATATTTTCTGAAAAAATTTACATATATAGAGTTGTCAAGGTTCTTGGCAAACTTGGTTATATTTTTGTCATTTTTTGTCAAAAAGTGTAAAAGAAAATAAACGTGTTATAATCTAAGTAGAAATACAAATCATATAGGAGGTACATAATATGAAAGTCAATATTGTAGGAAAAAACATCACAGTTACAGAAGGAATCTCAGAAAAAATTCATAAGAAATTGGATGTTTTAACAAAGTACTTCATTATTAGCGAGGATGATGTAGCGAATGTTTTAGTTCGTACATATCCAACAAAACAAAAAATTGAAGTTACAATCCCAACACGTTATGCGATTCTTCGTGCAGAGGTTGTAGATGACGATTTATATGCAGCTATCGATCGTGCTGTAGATAAATTGGAAGATCAAATTCGTAGACAAAAAACACGTTTAACACGTAAAAATAAAGAATCACTTGCCGAAGCTTTTGTGGATCATGAATTGTTTAATGATGATGTCGCCGAGGATGATGAAATTGTTCGTACAAAGTCTATTGTTCCAACTGAAATGAGCTTGGATGAAGCAATTATGAAGATGGAATTATTAGGACATGATTTCTTCATTTATACGGATGATGAAACAAATAAAATTGCCGTTTGTTACAAACGAAATGATGGTGGATACGGATTGATTGAAACGGAATAAAAGGATAAAAGGCGTGTCAAAAAGGCATGCCTTTCAATTCGTAAGGAAATTATAAATATCGGTTTGATTAAGTTATTCTTTGTGCTATAATATTGTTCGTTAAGGAGGTTTTTCCCATGGGATTTATGGATAAAGTAAAAGACTTCGTTGCTCCAATCGAAGAAGAAGACGATTATCAAGAAGCACCACAAGCTGAAAAGGTAGAAGAAGTAGAACCTCAAAGTCGTTATGAGAGACCAAAAACTCGTACGAATACAACTTCTTTGAATTCAAATACAAAAATGGTATTGTTTGAACCAAGAAGCTTTGGAGAAGCTGAAGAAGTAGGACAACGTTTAAAGGAAGGTCGTGCTGTTGTAGTAAACTTACACAAGCTAGATCGTGATTATGCACAACGTACAATTGATTTCTTAACTGGTGTTGTATATGCACTTGATGGTAAGATTCAAAAAATCGGTCAGAACGTAATTTTATGTTCTCCAGCTGAAATCGGTGTTCAAGGAACTATTTCATTAGGAAGTCCTGATGACTTCGAAGATGAAGACTAATATTTACTATTAATGAGCTCATTTATGGTAGGTCATGAAGTGTTTATTTCGCAGATGAAAGATCAGATTCGTATTTTTCAAAAACAAAATAGGCTAATCGTGACCTATTTTTTATCGGTATCTGAACAAAGTATTCTTCAAAGCATGGTCCCAAAAAATATATGTTTAGTTTTTGATGGTGGCTATGATCAGGCAGAAAGAAAAATAGCTTGTTTTATACCTGAGGGTTATGAAGGCTTTAGTGATTGTGTTTGCCTTCATGCCACATACAATGCGAAATTTAAAACATTGACTCACTCGGATCTTTTGGGATGCCTAATGCATTCTGGAATCGAGCGTAGTGTGATTGGTGATTTGATTGTACAGGATGATGATCTTTATATTTTCTGTAAGGAAAAGATTTCAAAATATATTATTGATAATTGTACGCAGATTGGAAAGTGTACAGTTCATTTTGAAGAGTGTTTAGATTATGTCATCACCAAAAACAACACAAAAGAAATACGTATTATGTGCAGCAGTTTAAGACTGGATAGTATTGTCGCGCAATTGTCGCATTGTTCAAGGAGTGAGGCCTTGAAAAAAATTCATGCGGGATTTGTGAAAGTTAATGATGTGGTACTTGAACAAAATTTACAATTGTGTAATAATGATTTCGTGTCAATCCGAAAGACAGGCCGTTTTCAATTTAAAGAAGTCATTTCGACGACAAAAAAAGGAAGACTTGTTTTGAATTTTGATCAATATATTTAGCTATGAAAAAGACACGCCTTTATTCGTTAGGATTTTAGAGAGCAATGAAATTTTGGTGAAACATTGTATGAATAAGTTTAAGGGTATCCCTTTTGAGCTGATCTTACGAAATAGTAGTAGTTAGATCCGGTAGAACCGTTATCTCAATAAAGCGCATAGCGTAAGCTATGAATTAAGGTGGTACCGCGTGTTTATTACGTCCTTTTATAAGGGCGTTTTTTTTTTTATTTTGAAAGGAGATAAAGTATGGACTACAAAGAAACTCTTCATATGCCTAAAACGGCATTTGAAATGCGTGGAAATTTGACTAAAAAAGAACCAGGTTTCCAAAAACGCTGGCAAGACGAAAAATTGTATGAAAAGATGTTAGAAAAAAGAGAGGGAGCTACACCATTTGTGTTGCACGATGGACCTCCTTATGCGAATGGTGACATCCACTTGGGTCATGCCTTAAATAAGGTATTAAAGGATGTTATCGTAAAATCTCATTTTATGGAAGGATATAAAACACCATATATTCCAGGTTGGGATACACATGGTTTACCTATCGAAACAGCGGTTACAAAATTGGGTTATGATCGTAAAAAGATGGGTATCGCTGAATTTAGAAAGATTTGTTACGACTATGCTTTAAAACAAGTCGCAAATCAAAAGGCAGGATTCTTAAGCTTAGGATCGATTGGAGATTATGATCATCCTTATATCACTCTTCAAAAGGGTTTTGAAAAACACCAAATTGAAATCTTTGGAAAGATGGCTATGAAAGGTTTGATCTATAAAGGATTAAAGCCTGTTTATTGGTCACCAAGTAGTGAATCTGCATTGGCGGAAGCGGAAGTTGAATATAAAGATGTGAAGAGTCCAACAATCTATGTTAAATTTGCCGTTAAAGATGGTAAAGGAGTATTAGATACAGATTGTAACTTCGTTATTTGGACAACAACTCCTTGGACAATTCCTGCAAACTTAGGAATTAGTGTAAACCCTGATTTTGACTATTCATTAGTGGATACAGAAAAGGGAAAATTAATCATGTTGTCAAGCATGGTTGAAGAATTATGCGATAAATTTGAAGTTGAAAAACGTGATGTTTTAAAGACTTTCAAAGGTAAAGAATTCGAATACATTACATGTACACACCCATTGTATCCAGAAAGAGAAAGTTTATTAATGTGTGGAGATCACGTAACTGCAGATGCTGGTACTGGATGTGTTCATACAGCGCCTGGATTTGGTGTGGACGACTTTAATATTGGTATGAAATATGGTTTACCAGTATATTGTAATGTAGATGCACAAGGATGCATGATGGATGATGTTGGTGAATGGCTTGCAGGTCAATATGTTGAAGATGCCAACAAGACAGTCACTCAAAAATTAGATGAATTAGGTGTCTTATTAAAGCTTCAATTTATTACCCACTCATACCCACATGACTGGCGTACAAAAAAACCGATTATTTTCCGTGCAACAACACAATGGTTTGCGTCAATTGATCAGATTCGTGATGAGTTATTAGAACAAATTCACTCTGTATCTTGGATTCCTTCATGGGGTGAACAACGTATGCACAATATGATTGCCGATCGTAATGACTGGTGTATTTCTCGTCAACGTGCATGGGGTGTACCAATTCCTATTGTTTATGGTGAAGATGATACGCCAATTATGGATCAGGCTATCTTTGATCATGTTGCTGAATTAGTTGGTGAATATGGATCTAATGTATGGTTTGAAAGAGACGTAAAAGATTTATTACCAGAAGGATATACAAATGAACATTCTCCAAATGGTATCTTCCGTAAAGAAACAGATACAATGGATGTTTGGTTCGATTCAGGATCAAGTCACACAGGTGCTATGATGGATCGTGGTTTAGGCTATCCTGCTGACTTATACTTTGAAGGTAGTGACCAATATCGTGGATGGTTCAACTCAAGTTTAATTGTAGGTACAGCCGTTCATGGCAAGGCTCCATACAAACAAGTATTATCACATGGTTTCGTAATGGATGAAAAGGGCGTTAAGATGTCTAAATCACAATGGAATGCTGTGGCTCCAAGTGAAATCACTAAGAAATATGGTGCAGATATCTTGCGTTTATGGGCTTGTAGCGTAGACTATCAGGCTGATGTTTCAATGGGTCAAAAGATCTTGAAACAAGTAAGTGAAAACTATCGTAAGGTACGTAATACATTGCGTTTCTTAATGGCAAACTTAGATAATCAACAATTTACTGCGGCTGATTGTGTAAACTTCAATGAATTAAGTGAATTGGACCAATATATTTTAACTGAATTAAAGGATGCTGTAGATTATTGTCGTAAGGCTTATAATGAATATCGTTTCTCTGATGTTGTTACATATTTGACAAACCTAATGACAAATGAATTATCAGCATACTACTTAGATTACACTAAGGATATTCTATATATTGAAAAGGAAGATGCTCCAGTTCGTCGTCAAGTTCAAACTGTACTTTATAATGCCGTTGAAGTGATGACTAAATTATGGGCTCCAATCTTGGCTCATACTTGTGAAGAAGTCAATGACTACATGCACTTTGATGAAGAAAGTATTCACTTGACTACATTCAAAGACTTAGAATTAGACTTTGATGCAGACAAGATCAAAGCGGACATGGAAGAATTATTCAAGGTTCGTAAGGATGTCTTCAAAGCTTTAGAAAATGCACGTGCTGAAGGTTTAATTGGTAAATCATTAGAAGCACATGTTGTATTACATGTTAGTGATGCACAAAAAGAAATTATGGATCGTGTATTAAATAATGCAGCACAATGGTTTATCGTATCGAAAGTCACATTCACAACGGATGAATTAGAACAATTTGAAGTTTGTCAGGTAAAAGTAGAAAAGGCTACAGGCCATGTTTGTCCTCGTTGCTGGAACTACACTGAATCTGATAATGAAGATGGATTGTGTGATCGTTGTAACCACGTATTACATGACTAATATGTAAATGAAAAGAGTAACTCTATTTGACAAGAGTTACTCTTTTTTTTATTTTGTCTGTTGTGATGATTTTATAATTTTTTGTTTCTAAATCCGATGAAACATCACTATCTTTATCTACGATCCATATCGCTTGTACATCATAATCAAGAGTAGATAGATATTTCTTTCCATCTTCTACACTCATACAGAACAATGTCGTGCTTAAGGCATCGGCTTTGTCGGAATCCTTAGTTATTACTGTAACACTTCGTACATAGTTTGCTGGATAACCAGTTTGTGGATCAATGATATGAGAATACTTTTTCTTTTTGTATGTAAAATATCTTTGGTAGTCTCCACTTGTGACTAAACAAGTGGCTTTTTTTGTTTCATATTGAACTAGAGCATCATTTGAATCTGGACTTTGAATACCAATCTTCCAATTGGATCCATCTTCTTTTTCACCAAGTAAGACAACGTTACCACCGGCATTGATATATCCATTGGTTAGGCCTGCTTTATTTAATGCTTCTTTGGCAAGTTGAGCGGTATATCCTTTGGCAATGGCGCCTAGATCAAGAGATAATTCAGAATCTAAGTAACGTACTGTATTTCCATCAATTTGAATTGAATTTATATCAATATGTTTTAAGGCTTCTTGAATTTGTTCATCACTTGGAGGAATCTGTGTGTTTTCCCTGGCATCATGCCAAAGATTTAAAAGCGCTCCTTGTGTAATGTCAAACTGTGAGTTTTCTGCCTGCATTTTAAGTGCTAATTGTAAACAATCAATAAAGGTAGTATCCATTTCTATTGGATGATTATAGGCTTCATGATTCAATGTATATAGGTTGTTCATATTTTTATAGGCATGGTATTGGTCAAAACGTTTGTTGTTGTCTTTAAATGTTTTTCTTAATATCTTTGTATACTTGGCAAAATCTGCTTGTGAACACGTACAATTCAATGTGATTGGGGTGTCAAAACCTACATCGGTAAGTGTAATATTGAGATCTTCGCTTTTCGGATTTGCTTTATTTTGTGTATAAAAGATAACGGAACAAATAAAAATCAAGAAACAAATCGAGAGTACCAGCCATGATGTAATGGATTTATTTTTTTGCATAAAAGTATTATAGAATGAATTTAATTGGTTGTAAATGTAAGTACTTACCTAAATTATGGGAAATTGTCAAAAAATTCTTGAAGTTGTGTGAAAAAAGGCCTATGATTAACTAGTATAAATGGGAGGTAGGATTTATATGTCACTATTTTTAGGACCAATGAGACAGCATATCCCTGGTAAAAAAGAATTGACAGAGAAGTCTGAATTATTACACCTTATGCCTAAAAAGGAAGTTTATATTCCTTTAGTAGCAGGACGTACTTTGGACTTTGATATTCTTGTTGAAGAGGGAGATACTGTATCCGTTGGAACAAAACTTGCTGAAACGAAGTCAGGTTTTTATGTGCCAATTTATTCAAGTGTTTCTGGAACTTACAAAGGAATTGTTAAGAGAATGCACAATTCTTTGCGTCCACAAAATCACATGGTGATTGAATGCGATTTCAAACAAACAAAAGTTCAATCATTTGCACCTTTAGACTGGCAAAGTGCTTCTAGAGAAGAGTGTGTGGATTTTGTAAAAAATGCAGGTATTGTTGGTTTAGGTGGAGCTGGTTTCCCAACCTATGTTAAATACATGAAACCAGATGGAGTTGATTATGTATTGATCAACGCCGTAGAATGTGAACCATATATCACAGCTGATTACCGTTCGGTAATGGATGATGCACAAGATTTAGTTACTGGTGCTAAGATCATGAAGAAAATGGCAGAAGCTAAAACGGTTTACATTTGTATCAAGGAATCTCACCCGGATTTAATTGAAAAAGTAAAATCAAGCTTAAATGATGCTGCTGGTGTTGAGGTTCGTCCAGTCCCTGATGTTTACCCAATGGGATGGGAACGTGTTTTAGTACGTGAAGTATTACATAAGGAATATGGTGGATTACCAGCCGAAGCCGGCGCCATCATTGGAAATGCTTCGAGTGCTATTGCGATTGCGAAAGCTTTCGAAAAGGGCGAAGCAATTACCCAAAAGAATTTAACAGTTAGTGGAGAATGTGTTAAAAATCCACACAATGTTTGTGTCCCTGTTGGAATGCCTGTTAGTGAAATCATTGAAGCTTGTGGTGGATATACACAAGATACTGTTCGCTTGATTTCAGGTGGACCTATGATGGGTAAAACAATTGTCAATGATATGTTTGTCGTTGATCGTGCCATGAATGCATTAACTGTACTTCCAGCTGCTAATGATGATGCGATCGCTTGTTTACGTTGTGGTAAATGTAGTGATCATTGTCCAAGTGGTTTACAGCCAGTCCGTATTACGGCTGCATTGAAGGCCAATGACGTAGACGAAATGTCAAAACGTGGCGTTATGAGTTGTATCGAATGTGGAATGTGTACTTATATTTGTCCATCTCATATTGATGTAACTGAAAATGTTCGTAAGGCAAAACGTATTGTTATGCTTAAGAAAAAGTAGGGAGGATTCAAATGAAATTTACTTTTCATGTAAGTCCAAGCATTAAGAATAACTTGTCAACACAACGTATCATGAAGGAACTAACTTTAGGTTTACTTGTTGTGTTTGCAGCTTCAGTTATTTACTATGGTAAATCTATCGGAGCCGATGCTGCTTTACATTGTATTCTTTTATTAGCTTGTTCTTTAATTACAACATTAGTTTGCGAATCCATCTTCGCAAAAATTATGAAGAAAGATGTTAAGACTTTCTTAAAGAACTCATTTGGATGGGTTTCAGCTATCATTTTAACTTTAATGGTACCTGTAAACATGTCTTGTTATGCCGTTATCGTTGCAACCGTATTCGCAATCGTAATTGCTAAATTATTGTTTGGTGGTTTTGGACAAAATATCTTCAACCCAGCAGCTGTGGGACGTGCTTTAATTCTTCAAGCTTTCACAGGTGTTAGTGTTGGATTGGTTTCATATGCTACACCAACAACTACAATTGCCAGTACTTATCATTGGTTGCCAGCAAATGCCGGTGTTTTAGATGCTTTTTTGAAAACTATAAATGGAACTAATAAAGGTACTTTCTTAGATTTAGCTTTAGGTAACTACCCTGGATCATTAGGTGAAACATTTACTATCTTGATTTTGATCGTTGGTGTAGTTCTAGCAATTCGTCAAATTATTGACTGGAGAGTTCCTGTTGTATACTTAGGTACAATTTTTGTATTGACAGCTGTTGTTGCAGCTATTACAGGAATTGAATCATACCACGGTATTCCTGCAGTTATCTGGTATCCATTACTTCACATCTTAACTGGTGGTGTTGTATTTGGTGCTGTATTTATGTTGACAGATCCAGTAACAAGTCCAACAAGCGCAAGTGGTCGTGTTGTATTCGCAATGGGTGCGGCTATTATCACTGTACTAATTCGTTTAAAGGCAAACCTTCCAGAAGGATGTTTATATTCTATCTTATTAATGAATATGTTTACTCCTTGGATCGAATCTTGCTTCGACGGAAAACAATTAGAATTGGTTAAAAAATCAAGAATTGTCTGTGCCTGCTTAGCTTTAATTGGTTTAGCTATCAGTTTCTATGCAGCTAGTTCTATTCAAAAGGTAGAAGATGTACCTGCACCTACAGCTTCTGTAGTTGAAACGATGGAGGTAACTCTATGAACAAGATCGTACATTTAGGTTTATTCTTGGCCATTGTTAGTGCTATTGCTGGTGGTGCCTTAGCGTTCGCAAACCAAATGACTGCGCCAGTTATTGCTGAAAATAATGAGCGTCAAGAAAAGGAATCATTGGTTGCAATGTATCCAGATGCAAGCGAAAATGATTTTAAAGTTGTTAATAAGACTTTTAATTCTAAAACTGTTCAAAAGGTTTATGAATATAAAAATGTATATATCTTCAACATGAGTGTTAGTGGATATAAAGAAGGAACTGTATTCTTAGTTTCAATTGATAAGGATACAAAGAAAATCGACAAATATAATGCCATCAGTAATGGAGATACTAAGGGCTTAGGTTCTCAAGTAACTGAGGCTCCATTTAAGAAATCTCTAGAAGGAAAAGATGCAACTGGTGAATTGGATACAATTTCTGGTGCCACTGTTTCTTCTGGTCCAGTTGTGAATGGTATTCATGAAGCTGCAAAGCTTGTCGATAAGTTGAAGTAAGGAGGTTATCTAGATGAATCGTTTTGAAAACTTTAAAGCGGGTTTGATTAAAGATAACCCAGTATTCTCATTATTCTTAGGAATTTGTTCAACACTTGCCATTACTACAAGCGTAAACAATGCGATTGGTATGGGTGTTAGTGTTATTATCGTATTGATCATGTCAAACGTGATTATTTCATGTGTTCGTAAAATTACACCAGATGAAATTCGTATTCCAGTTTATATCGTTATCATTGCGACTTTGGTTAAGATCATTCAAATGTTGATCCAAGCCTATGCTCCAAGCTTAAATACAAGCTTAGGTGTATTTATTCCATTGATCGTAGTTAACTGTATCATCTTAGGTCGTGCGGAAGCATTTGCAAGCAAGAATGGTATTTTAGATTCAGCTCTTGATGGATTAGGAATGGGTCTAGGATATACATTAGCTGTACTTGCGATGTCATTTATTCGTGAATTGATTTCGACTGGAGGAATCAAAGTGGTAAACCCATTTAACGAAGCACAAGTTTGGTTAAACCTACACATCATCCCTGAAAACTTTACAATTAGTGTTTTTGGATCAAGTGTAGGAGCCTTCATTACATTTGCAGTTTTAGCAGCAGCTGTTGGTGCTTATAAACAACATGTAAATGCTAAAGAGGAAGCTGCAGCAAAGGAGGTAAAGTAAGATGGGTGAATTGATGGCACTTTTAGTAACGAGTGTATTAGTAAATAACGTTATCTTAACGCAATTCTTAGGTATGTGCCCATTCATGGGTGTTTCTAAAAAGAAAAGCTCAGCCATTGGTATGGGTGTTGCCGTAGTCTTCGTTATTGTCGTTGCAGCAATCGTTACATATGGTCTATATTATTTAGTCCTTGTACCTTTACAACTTGAATTTATGGATTTGATTACTTTTATCTTGGTAATCGCATCTTTAGTTCAGTTAACTGAAATGTTTATTAAAAAGACAAGTCCTGCACTTTACAAATCATTAGGTGTTTACTTACCTTTGATCACAACAAACTGTGTTGTATTAAACGTATGTTTAGTAAATATCTCTAATAGTTATAATTTTGCACAAATGTTAGTATACTCAATCGGTACTCCATTAGGATTTGCCCTTGTATTATTCATTTTCTCTACAATTCGTGAAAGATTAGAACAAAGTGAAGTTCCAAATGCCTTTGTAGGAAATCCAATTGCCTTGATTGTAGCAGCTATCATGGCTATGGCATTTTCTTGCTTTACAGGAATTGTATAATGAGATATCTATATGCAATATTGTTTTTTGGTGGATTAGTCGCCATCTATATTGTTTTGTATTTAATGAATAAAAAAACACCCAAACCAGAGGGGTGTGAAGATTTAAAAGCCGATTGTGATGGATGTAAGGATTTTTCCTGCACAAACAATCCGGCTCATAATCAAGTGAAGGGAGAATAAATATGGTAATTGTAGCCGTAATTATGATGCTTGTACTTGGTGCAATACTTGGCTTGGGTCTAGGTGTTGCCGACAAATATTTAAAAGTAGAAGCAGATGTACGTGTTGAAAAAGTAACATCATTGCTACCTGGATATAACTGTGGTGGTTGTGGATTCCCTGGATGTAGCGGTATGGCTGAAGCCTTGGTATCAGGTGATATGGATCACATTGCTTGTAAACCTTGTAAAGCTGACAAGCGTCAAGAAATTATTGATTACTTAAAAAACACACCAGGACCTGATGGTTCTACAATCGAAGTAAAAGGATAAAATGAAAAAGACGGAATTTCAATTTCCGTCTTTTACTTTACTTGATATTGTTTGATGATTTCCAACAATTTGGATTCATCCGGATCAATATAGATGGTTTTATTGGATTTCATCGTCACAAAACCAATCTTAGATCCTGGTACCTTTTTGATCTGAGAAATCAAACAATAATCAACTGGTACTGAACTAGAATCTTTTCCTTTTGAATAGTAGGCTGCAAGCTGGGCACATAAGCGTATTTGGAATTCTGTGAAATGATCACTTTTAAGTAGTACGTGAGATCCATGGTAATCTTTTACGTGGAACCATAAATCGTTTTTACGTGAGACATGGTGAGTCACATAATTATTTTGAATGTTGTTTTTACCAACATAGATTTCACAATCTTCCAAAACTAAATGAAGGACATTTGGCTTATTGCTCTTCTTTTTTCTTTTGTTTTCTTTTTTAGGCATTAATACATGCTGTTTAATTAACTCTTCACGAATTTCACCCGCATCAAATACAGTACAGTGCTGCAACTGTTCTTCTAGCTGCGTATAGTATTCTATATCTTCTTTACATTGTTCAATTTGTTCTTCTAGAATGACTAGACTTCGTTTCATCTTGTGATACTTCTGATAGTACTTATTCGCATTGGTTTTTAAATCAAAACGCATATCGATTGGAATTTTTACATCCTCATTCGTTTCAAATGAAGGTAAGACAATGGTTTTCTCCTTGTTTATTTGATACATATACGCAAAAATCAAATCGCCATACTCTTGATATTTTTTGTAGTCTTTGCCATCCTCTAGAGCTTGTTCAAGCTTAGGAAGCTTCTTGATTTGTTTCGTCTTTTCTTTATCAACTGTACGAATGATATCGCCATATTGTTCTTTAATACGCTTTTTTTGTTCATCCTCTTCATATAAATGATTCAAACCCTCCATGATTGTATAGATTTTAGGTATCTCATTTAGATGCTTGAGTTCGATACAATGAAAATCTTTTTGATAAATATATAAAGTATTCGAAGAAACAAGTTCATTTAAAATCTCATTATAGTTTTCACCACTTTGAATACGATAAATAAATTCGTTGGATAATAATGGAGAAAAGCCATAGATTTGTTTCACAAGACTTTGATCTAAGTCGACATTCTGAATTTCAAAAGGATTTTTCTTTTCAGGTTGTGCTGGGGCAATATATTTTGCGCCTGGATGAATGAATCGTTTGGCATTTTCATATACAGGAATACGCTTTAAAGCATCTTGAATGATGCCATCCTTTACGAGTATCATGTTGGCATATTTTCCCATTAATTCAATATATAAATTGTATTTAACTAGGTCTTGAAATTCGTTTCGACAAGATAGGTGCAAGCATAAAATACGATCATATCCTACTTGCTCAAAGGATTCGACAATGGCTTGTGAGCATAGCTTTCTTAAGACCATCACAAAGTTGGATGGTTCAGGCTGAATACCTGGAATGAAATTTGCGATATATACACGGTTTGTGTTGGAATGTACATTGACCACAAGTTTTTGGTTACCCTCGTTACGTGTATGCAGATGAATTAATATTTCTTCATCACTAATATTTTGAATTTTACCAATTTTGCATGGCGTATAGGCATTTAGTTTTTGTTGAATGTTGTATAAAAATAATCCGTCAATGGCCATAGAAAACCTCCTTAGTCTGATAAAGATTATAGCATACTAAAATTAAATTTGACACATATGGTTTGGACTTGTAAAATGGATGAAAAGAGGGAGAGCAAGAATCACATGGAAAGAGGTTTATTAATCATTTTGAGTGGTCCTAGTGGTGTTGGAAAAGGGACGATTCGAAAATATTTTGAACAAGATGAACGCCTAAATTTAGCTTATTCGACTTCAATGACAACACGTAAGCCACGTGCAGGAGAAGTAGATGGAAGAGATTATTATTTCTCAAGTCGCGAAGATTTTGAAGAAGCCATCAAGAATGGGGAATTACTTGAGTGGGCTGAATTTGTTGGAAACTATTATGGTACACCTTTAAAAGAAGTCAATCGTTTACGTGACGAAGGCAAAAACGTCTTATTGGAAATTGAAGTACAGGGCGCATTGCAGGTGCAGGAAAAATGTCCAGATGCTGTATCGATTTTTATCATTCCACCATCAATGGAAGAGTTGGAAAGACGTATTCGTGGACGTAGCACGGAGCCTGAAGAAATCATTCAGCAAAGACTTGCCAAAGCAAGCAATGAGATGAAGATGGTATCGCAATACAAGTATATTGTTTGTAATGATGATCCAAAGCTAGCGGCTGAATTGATCAAGACGATTATTCTTCGCCATGTTGAGCTTGAAGAAAACAAATAGTTGCACAAAATCGGTTTTTGTGCTATAAATATGTTGTATAGAAATTAAAGGAGTGGGTCGTACCACTCCTTCTATTTTGCTACTAAGGAGAATAAGTATGGACAATCTTAAAGAATGGATTGAAGAAGTTCTTAATGCGAATGGGTGCCATTTATATGAAATTGAATGGATCACAAATCAACAAAACCCATTATTAAGAGTTTCAGTGGAAAAAGAAGACGGTACAATGGATTTGGATACTTGTGCAACTTGTTCAGACGCGATTGGACAAATGCTTGATGAAAAAGACTGGTATGCCAATGAATACATGCTTGAGGTTTGTTCGCCAGGAGCAGAAAGAGAGCTTAAGACGGATGAAGAAATTCAAAGAGCTGTTGGTAAATATGTCTATGTCAAAATGAAGGATCCAAAACAAGGATTAGATCAAGTGATTGGAGATCTTGTTGAAGCAACAGAAAACGATGTAACCATTTCATATCGTGATAAGACAAGAACAAAAAAAATCACTATTGAAAAGAGTAATATTTCGCTGATTATGACAGCAGTAAAGGTATAGGAGAAGAAAGATGAAACCAAAAATTAAAGTTAAAGATATCGCTAAAGCATTACAGGGTATTGAAACAGATCGTCAATTGACTAAAGAAATCGTTGAAGATGCATTAAAAGAAGCTTTAACTAAGGCTTATCGTAAACACATCGAAATTCCTGATGCTTATGTACGTGTAGACATTATCAATGATACGATTCACATTTACCATGAGCGTATGGTTGTTGAAGAAGTTGAAGATGATGAATTAGAAATTGAATTAGAAGAAGCTAGAAAAGAAAATCCAAACATTCAATTAGGTGATATGGTTGATGAAGAAGTTGATTTTACAGACTTTGAACGTGCTGCTGTAGTACTAGCAAAGAATGTTATGAAACAAAAGATTCGTGAAGCAGAAAAAGCATTGGTATATGAAGAATATTGCGACAAAGTCGATGAAATGGTTTTAGGTACAATTGAAACGGTTGAAGAAAAATTTGTCGTTGTCAATATTGGTAAAACATATGCGGTCATGAAAAAATCAGACCAGATTCCAACAGAACACTACAAAGAAGGAGACAACATTTTAGTTGTTATTACGGAAGTAAATAAAGAAACAAAGGGAGCACAGGTTTTAGTTTCTCGTGCAACACCAGTTTTTGTTCGTCGTTTATTTGAACGTGAAGTTCCTGAAATCTACAATGGTATTATTGAAATCAAAGCCATTGCCAGAGATCCAGGTGAAAGATGTAAAATTGCTGTTTATTCACACAATGAAAATATTGATCCAATCGGAGCATGTATTGGTCCTCGTGGAAGTCGTGTTCAAACAATTATCAATGAATTACATGGTGAAAAAATTGATATCTTCGAATGGTCAGACAATATCAGTGAATTAATTGCGAATGCATTAAGTCCAAGTGTTGGTGTTGCAGTCATTCCAAATGAAACTGTAAAAGATGGATTGATTGTTGTTGTGCCTGATAACCAATTATCATTGGCTATTGGTAAACGCGGTAAAAATGCGCGTTTAGCTGTTAAATTAACAAACCACAAGATCGATATCAAATCAGAAACTGAAATGCAGGAATTAGGTATTGACTATATGGCTATTTCAGCTAAGATGCAGCAGGAATATGAAGAAAAGAAAGCCAAAGAACGTGCTTATAAACAACAACAAAAGATTGAAGAATTAAAATCAAACGAATCTGAAATCGAAAATATCGATGTAGCTGATTTCACTTATGAAGATGAAGAAGTGGATGCGGTTGAAGAACATGCCGAAGATACTTTATTCGAAAAAGAGAATACAGTTAAAGAAGCTAAACAAGAAAAAGAAGTTGATGAAATGGAAGAGGCGGCTCGTATTGCGAAACAAAATCGTAAAGAAAAGACGGCTGCTGATGTAAAGGAATATACTTCTAAATTTGAATCTATGGCAGATGCTTCAAACAAACAAGAAGAGGTTGTTTCTAAACCTAAGAAAGAAAAAGAAAAGGTTGAGGAAGAAAAGAAACCTGTTGAAGTTAAGAAGTTCAACTATGAGGATATGAAGCCTATCTATTCAGAAGAAGAGTTAGCTGAAATCGAAGAGCAGGAATATGAAGAAGAAAATGCTTGGGATGATGATGTTGACTACGAAGAATATGATGAATACTATGATGACTAGGAGTAAGTTACATGCGTAAGATTCCAATGAGAAAATGTGTCGTTACCCAAGAACGCTTTCCTAAAAAGGAATTGATTCGTGTGGTGCGTACACCTGAAAAAACAGTTGAGATTGATTTAACAGGTAAGAAAAATGGGCATGGTGCTTATATTCAAAAAAGCTTAGAAACCCTAGCTCTTGCGAAAAAGAACAAGGCTTTACAAAGAGCTTTAGAAATTGAAATTCCTGAAGAAGTCTACCAGGAATTAGAGAACATCATTACCAATGAATAAGATTACGAATTTGATCCAGCTTGCCTATCGAGCAGGCAAGGTGGCAAAAGGCGATTCTTTACTTGTAAGTATTCAAAAATCTCAAGCCAAAGTTGTTATTGTGTCTTCTTTATGCGGGCAAAACCGTATGAAGAAGATTCGAGATAAATGCACATTTTACAATGTGCCGTATATAGTAGTAGAACCATCTGTATTAGATGATGTTTCATACAAAAAGATGAGTGCTATTGCGATTGTAGATAGTGGCTTTGCCAAAGCGATTATCGAAAAGATGAAAGGTTAGGTGATTCGATGGCTTATAACAACAAAAACAAAAAGAAACCAAATCGAAAAGGGCATAAGAGTTCGTATCAGTCTAATGCACCTAAAAAGGAAGAAGCAGTAAAGGAAATCACATATAGTGATGCGATTACTGTAGGTCAGTTAGCACAGTTGCTTCATAAGAACAGTTCTGAAATCATTAAATTTTTATTTATGATGGGAAATATGTCAACAATCAATACAGTATTGTCTGATGAGGATATTGAATTGATCTGTATGAACTTCAATGTGGAAGTACATAAAGAGGTTGTTGTTGACGAAGATGATATTGAAGAACAACTTCAAAATGTAGAAGAAGATGAATCCAAATTAGTACCTCGTCCTCCTGTTGTCACAATCATGGGTCACGTTGACCATGGTAAAACAACATTATTGGATACAATTCGTAAAGCGAATGTTACGGAAAATGAATTTGGTGGTATCACACAGCACATTGGTGCGTACCAGGTATCCTTAAAGGGAAGAAAGGTAACATTCTTAGATACACCAGGTCACGAAGCATTTACAGCTATGCGTGCTCGTGGAGCCGAAGTTACGGATATTGTTATTATCGTAGTTGCAGCGGATGATGGTGTTATGCCACAAACAAAAGAAGCTGTAGATCATGCGAAGGCTGCAGGCGTTCCTATTGTAGTTGCGGTTAACAAAATTGATAAACCAGGCGCAAATCCAGACCGTATCATGTCTGAAATGAGTGAGCTAGGAATTATGCCAGAAGAATGGGGTGGAGATACAATCTTTGCTCAGGTTTCAGCTAAAAAAGGAACTGGCGTTCCAGAATTGTTGGAGACTATGTTATTAGTTGCGGATATGCAGGAATTAAAGGCAAATCCAGATACAAATGCTTCGGGAACTGTAATTGAAGCAAAACTAGATAAAGGTCGTGGACCAGTCGCAACATTATTAGTTCAACGTGGAACATTACATACAGGAGACAGCGTAGTTGTTGGTACTTCTTATGGTCGTGTTCGTAAAATGACAAACGATCGTGGTATGGAAATCAAACATGCTGAACCAAGCTGTCCAGTTGAAATTATTGGTTTAAATGAAGTGCCAAGAGCCGGTGATGTATTCATGTCTTATGATAGCTATAAGAAGGCTGCTGAAATTGCAGGTCATCGTTTGGATAAACAAATTGAAAAAGAACGTAATTCAACAAGCGCTATGTCTTTAGAAGATTTAGCTAAGAAAATTGATGAAGGTGATGTTCAAGAAATTAATGTCTTGATCAAAGCCGATGTTCAAGGTTCTGCGGAAGCTTTAAAGGCTAGTATGGAGAAGCTAGAAGTTGATGGAAATGTTCGTATCAATGTCATTCGTTCCACTGTAGGAACAATTACAGAATCAGATATCTTATTGGCAAGTGCTTCAAATGCGATTATTTATGGATTCAACATTCGTCCTAGTGCTGCTATTCGTAAAAAAGCGGAAGAGGAAGGTGTTGAAATTCGTTTACACAACATCATCTATAAGGCTTTAGAAGAATTACAGGCTGCTATGAAGGGTATGCTTGCACCAGTATATGAAGAAGTTGTCATTGGTCAGGCAGATGTTCGTCAGATTTATAAAGTTAGCAAGGTTGGTACAATTGCCGGATGTATGGTTACAGATGGTAAGATGAAACGAGACTGTAAAGTTCGTTTGATTCGTGAAGGTATCGTTATCTATACAGGAAAACTTGGATCATTACGTCGTTTCGACAATGATGTTAAGGAAGTTATAAATGGTTACGAATGTGGTATGACAATTGAAAACTTTAACGATATTAAAGTAGGAGATATTATAGAAGGCTTCGAAGATCAGGAAGTGGAAGAATAGTATGTCATTAAAAACAGAACGTATGGAAATGACAATTCAAAGAGAGATTTCACATATTCTTCAATTTGAATTGAAAAATCCTAAATTAGGGTTTTGCACAGTAACGGATGTACAATGTACAAATGATTTATCACAGGCAAAAGTCTATGTTACATTCTTAGGTCAACAGGGACGTAATGAAGCAGGAATGCGTGTATTAAATCAGTCGAAGGGTTTCATTCGTTCGGGTGTCGCAAAGAAAATTAAAATTCGTAAGATGCCAGAATTGATCTTTATTCAAGATACAAGTCTTGAACAGGGAAATAAGATTGAAAACATCTTAAAGGAAATCGAAAAATAGAGAAGACTTAACGGTCTTCTCTTTTTTTTTTGTCGATAGTATTAAGCAACAGAGTCCTAATGGTAGATAAGTAAAATTCTTTGTTAAGAAGTATGTGAATATAAAACATATCCCTGCGAAAATAAATAATATTCGATTTAAATTTGTGTTCATAGTTATAGTAACTCCTTTAAATAGATTATAACAAAAAAAATTGTTGAATTGTAAAAAGTAAGAAAAAAAGAAGAGATTCAGTTTTGTCTGAATCTCTTTTTGAAGTAGTTAGTTATTATTGATTAAAATTAGTCACGTTCTACGATAGTAGCACAACCCATACCACCACCGATGCAAAGTGTAGCTAAACCTTTTTTAGCATCACGTTTTTGCATTTCGTGTAGTAATGTAACTAAGATACGGCATCCACTAGCTCCAACTGGGTGTCCTAATGCAACGGCTCCACCGTTAACGTTAACTTTGCTCATATCGAATCCTAATTCTCTAGCTACAGCTACAGATTGTGCAGCGAAAGCTTCGTTAGCTTCAATTAAGTCCATATCATCAACTGTTAATCCAGTTCTTTCCATTACTTTACGAGTAGCAGCAACTGGTCCAATACCCATAATTTCTGGTTCAACACCAGCTAATGCACCTTGTACCCAAGTAGCCATTGGTGTAACACCTAATTCTTTAGCTTTTTCTTCGCTCATAACAACGATAGCTGCAGCACCATCATTAATACCTGAAGCATTACCAGCAGTTACCATTCCGCCTTCTTTTCCAGAGCAGCAACGTAATTTAGCTAATGATTCAGCAGTTGTTCCTGGACGAGGTCCTTCATCAACTTTGAATTCAACGATTTCTTTTTTTACTTTAACTGGAACTGGTACGATTTCGTCATCGAATTTGTGTTCAGCCATAGCTTTTTCTGCTTTTTGTTGAGAGTTAGCTGAGAATTCATCTAATTCTTCACGAGTTAAGTTCCAACGATCACAGATGTTTTCTGCAGTGATCATCATGTGGTAGTGGTTGAATGCATCAGTTAATGCATCGTTAACCATTGTATCAACGATAGTAGCGTTGTTCATACGGTAACCGAAACGTGCTTTTGTCATTGCGTATGGTGCCATTGACATGTTTTCCATACCACCAGCAACTACGATATCAGCTTGACCAGCCATGATCATTGCAGCAGCTTGGTTAACACAGTTTAAACCAGATCCACAAACAACGTTTAATGTTACAGCAGGAACTTCAATAGGTAGACCAGCTTTGATGCTAGCTTGACGAGCAACGTTTTGTCCTTGAGCTGCTTGGATAACACATCCCATTAAAACTTCGTCAACTTGTTCAGGTTTAACACCTGCACGGTTTAATGCTTCTTTAATTACGATAGCACCTAATTCAGCAGCTGGAGTGTTACTTAAAGCTCCACCCATTTTACCAATAGCAGTACGACATGCACCTGCTAAAACTACTTTTTTTGTCATATTAATATTCCTCCATGTAAGACTATTAAGTCATTTACCTTTTAAACTTTATCATAGTGAATGATGAAAATCAATCACAAATTAAAAAATTCACAAGTGAATTCAAAGAAATAAGGAGAATTGCTCTCCTTATTAATTAATCGCACATTTTTACGATAACAGCGGCACCTTGTCCTCCACCAATACATAGGGAAGCAAGACCGATTTTTGATTTACGTTTTTGCATTTCATATAACAATGAAACTAAGATACGGTTACCACTAGCACCAACTGGGTGACCTAAAGCAATAGCTCCACCGTTTACGTTTGTCTTAGCTAAGAATGCTTCACGATCCATTCCTGTAGCTTCTTCCAATTCGTGGATAACACCTAATGATTGTGCTGCGAATGCTTCGTTTAATTCAACTAAATCAAGATCTTCAATCTTAAGATCTGCATATTTCAATGCATTTAAGATAGCTGGAGTAGGACCTAATCCCATAACTCGTGGGTCAACTCCACCTTGTCCAAATCCGATAACTTCAGCGATTGGTGTTAAGTTATATTTCTTAACAGCATCTTCACTAGCAACGATAGTAAATGATGCACCATCATTGATACCAGAAGCATTACCTGCTGTTACAGTTCCATCTGCATTGAATGCTGGACGTAATTTAGCTAATTTTTCAAGACTTGTTTTACGAGGGTGTTCATCTGTATCAAATACAACTTCACCTTTACGAGTCTTATATGTAATAGGAACGATTTCATCCTTGAATTTACCTGCAGCAATAGCAGCTAAAGCTTTTTCTTGAGAAGCAAATGCGAATTCATCTTGTGCCTCACGAGAAATGTTATATTTCTTAGCGATGTTATCAGCTGTACATCCCATGTGGATTCCATACATTGCATCTGTTAGACCATCGTGTAACATAGCATCAACTAATTTTTGGTCTCCCATCTTAGTTCCTGTACGGTTTTTGTAGCTTAACATGAATGGAGCACGAGTCATAGATTCAACACCACCAGCAACATATAAGTCACCAAAGTTAGCTTGAATACGAAGTGTAGCTTCCATAACAGCTTTCAAACCTGAACCACATAACATATTGATTGATTGTGCACAAACTTCAACAGGAATACCTGCATCAAATGCAACGTGACGAGCAATGTTTTGTCCTAAACCTGCAGCGATTACGTTACCAATAATAACTTCGTCCAAGTTTGCTGGATCGATGTTAGCCTGTTTAATAGTTTCTTTTAAAACTGTAGCTCCAACAGTTGCTAAATCAACATCTGTTAGACTTCCCAAAAAAGTACCAATTGCACTACGTTTAGCAGCAACAATATAAGCTTTTCTCATTTGTATACCTACTTTCTACTCCTAATCGAGATTTACTTTTTACAACGTTAGTCTAGTCCTTTAAATAGGGGATGTCAACTACTTGTTTATAATTTCACATGTTAAAAATGTTTAATATATATTAATAAGATAATGCTTTTTGAACAATTTGTTAAAATATTAACAAAAGCATTGACTAGGCCAAAAAAAGTATGTAGAATATGACTGTGTGAAAAGTTTAACATACTTTCTCATGCTATCGATGTCCTAATTCGAATAGTTCAAAAAACTGGAAAGGAGAACTTCATTTATGGATTTCAATTTAACAGAACAACAATTAATGATGCAAAAGTTGTTCAGAGAAGTTGCGCAAAACGAAGTAAAAGAAAACGCAGCGGATGTTGACGAAAACGAAAGATTCCCTAAGGAATCTGTAGAAGTGATGCGTCAAGCAAAAATGCTTGGTATTCCTTATTCTCGCGAATACGGAGGAGCTGGCGCAGATTATTTATGCTACATTTTAGCAATCGAAGAATTGTCTAAAACATGTGCTACTAGTGGTGTAGTTTTATCAGCTCACACTTCATTAGGTACTTGGCCTATTGCTCAGTTCGGTACTGAAGAACAAAAACAAAGATTCTTAACAGACCTTTGCACAGGTAAGAAATTAGCTGCATTCGGTTTAACTGAACCAAACGCAGGTACAGATGCTGCTGGACAACAAACAACAGCTGTATTAGATGGTGACGAATATGTTATCAATGGTACAAAAATCTTCATTACAAATGCTGGAGAAGCTGATGTATATGTAATTTTTGCCATGACAGACAAAACTAAAGGAACACGTGGAATTTCTGCTTTCATTCTTGAAAAAGGAACTCCAGGATTCACATTCGGTCTTCACGAAAAGAAATTAGGTATTCGTGGATCTGCTACATGTGAATTAATCTTCAATAATGTACGTATTCCAAAAGAAAACTTATTAGGAAAAGAAGGTATGGGATTCAAGATTGCCATGCAGACACTTGATGGTGGACGTATTGGTATCGCAGCTCAAGCATTAGGTATTGCTCAAGGTGCTATCGACGAAGCTGTTGCTTATGTAAAACAACGTAAACAATTTGGTCGTCCAATTGCTAAATTCCAAAATACTCAATTCCAATTAGCTGATATGCAAACAAAAACAGATGCAGCTCGTTGGTTAGTATATTCTGCAGCTACTGCTAAACAAGAAGGTCGTCCTTATACTCAATTAGCTGCTGAAGCAAAATTATTTGCTGCTGAAACAGCTATGGAAATTACAACTAAGGCTATCCAATTATTAGGTGGATACGGATATACTCGTGACTTACCAGTAGAAAGAATGTTTAGAGATGCTAAGATTACTGAAATCTACGAAGGTACTTCCGAAGTACAACGTATGGTCATCTCTGGCGCAATGTTGAAGTAAGAAAGGAATTGGTGTTGAAAATGAAAATCGTTGTTTTAGAAAAACAAGTTCCGGATTCAACTGAAATCACAGTTGATAAAAAAACTGGTGCGTTAATTCGTGACGGTGTACCTGCAATCACAAACCCTGATGATTTAGCTGGTTTGGAAGCTGCATTGGAATTAAAAGACAAAAACCCTGACACTGAAGTTGTTGTAATGACAATGGGATTACCTAAAGCTGCTGAAATGTTAAAAGAAGGCGTTGCTATGGGTGCTGACAAAGGTGTTTTATTAACTGACCGTGTATTAGGTGGATCTGATACATGTGCTACAAGTATCGCTTTAGCTGCTGCTTTGAAAAAAGTAGGATTCGACTTAGTAATCGCTGGTCGTCAAGCTATCGATGGTGATACTGCTCAGGTAGGACCTCAAACTGCTGAACGTTTGGATATTCCTCAAATTACTTATGTAGATGAAATCTTAGAAGTAAAAGAAGATACAATCACAGTAAAACGTTCATTAGAAGATGTTGAACAAATCGTAACTGCTAAGTTGCCATGTGTTATCACAACATTATCTGGAATGAACAAACCTCGTTACATGCAATGTGACAACATTGTTGACTTATGTAAAGAAGATAAGATCGAAGTTTTAACAAATGCTGAATTAGGAATCGATCCAGAAACAGTTGGTTTCAAGGGTTCTCCTACATCAGTTAAAACTACTTTCACTAAAGACGTTACTGATAAAACAGAAGTATTCACATTGTCTGAGCAGGAAACTGCAGATATGATTGCTAAAACATTGAAAGAAAAGCAAATCATTACAAAGTAGGGAGGATGAAGTAGAATGGCTCGATTTGAAGAATATAAAGATATCTTCGTTTTCGTTGAACAAGAAAACGGAAACATTGCAGAAGTAAGTTATGAACTTATTTCAGAAGCAAGAAAACTAGTTGCTTCTATCCCTGAATTTGGATACAAAGTAGTTGGTGTATTGCTTGGAGAAAATGTAAAAGAAAAAGCTCAAGAAGTTATTAGTCATGGAGCTGACAAAGTAATCGTTGTTGATGATGCTTTATTAAAAGACTATTCAACTCAATTCTATGCAGATGCTTTAACACAAGTTGTTTTAGCTCACAAACCAGATTCAATGTTAACTGGTGCCACTCCTTTAGGACGTGACTTAGCACCACGTGTAGCTGCTCGTTTAAACGTTGGTCTTACTGCAGATGCTACTAAGATCGAAGTTGACTTAGAATATGCTAAAGAAAATGGTGAATCATTATTAGACGTAACTCGTCCTACATTCGGTGGTAACTTATTTGGTACAATCGTATGTAAAGACACTCGTCCACAGATGGCTACAATCAGACCAAAAGTATTTGAATTAGCTCCAACAGATGCTAGCCGTACTGGTGAAGTTGAAGAATTCAAACCAACTTGGAGAACTACTGATCCTCAAGTATTCGTAGAAAAAGTTATTGAAAAAGTTAAAGCAGATGTAGATATCACTAAAGCTGACATCTTAGTAGGTGCTGGTCGTGGTGCTGAAAATTGCTTAGACGTACTTCAAAAAGTAGCTGACGAATTAGGTGGTGTAGTTTGCTGTACACGTGCCGTTGTTGAAGATGGATTCTTAGACAAAGATCGTCAGGTTGGTCAAACAGGTAAAACTGTACGTCCTTCATTATATATCGCTTGCGGTATTTCAGGAGCCGTACAACACTGTGCAGGTATGGATAAATCAGATTTGATTATCTCTATCAACCGTGACCCTCAAGCAGAAATCTTCAATATTTCTAACATGGGATTCGTTGGTGACTGTGCTACAGTATTACCTTTATTAGTTGAATCAATTAAAGCTGCAAAAGCTGAATAATAATAAAAAGGAGCAAAACGAAATGAAAAATGTAGGTGTTATTGGTGCTGGAACAATGGGGCAAGGTATTGCCAATGCATTTGCTACAGCTGGTTACAATGTAACTGTATGTGATATTAAAATCGAATGGGCACAAAATGGTATCAACAAAATTGGTACTAAATTAGATAAATTAGTATCTCGTGAAAAAATTACTGCAGAAAAAGCAGAAGGTATTAAAGCTAACTTAACAGCTGGTGAATACAAAGATTTAGCTGATTGCGATTTAATCGTTGAAGCTGTTCTTGAAAAAATGGAAATCAAAAAAGACTTATTCAAGACTTTAGATGAAATCTGTAAAGAAGACTGCATCTTCGGAACAAACACTTCAAGTTTAAGTGTTACTGAAATCGCTAACGGAATCAAACACAACGTTATCGGTATGCACTTCTTCAACCCTGCTGATCGTATGAAATTAGTAGAAGTTATCTCTGGTGAAAATACTCCAGTTGAAACTAAAGAAGCTATTATTGAATGCTCTAAATCATTAGGAAAGACTCCTGTTGAAGTTGCTGAAGGACCTGGATTCGTTGTTAACCGTATCTTGATTCCTATGATTAATGAAGCTTGCTTCATTTACCAAGAAGGATTGGCTAGTGTTGAAGATATCGATACAGCTATGAAACTTGGAGCTAACCACCCAATGGGACCATTGGCTTTGGGTGACTTAATTGGATTAGATATCGTTTTAGATGTAATGGAAGTATTATATACTGAAACTGGAGATCCTAAATATCGTCCATGTACATTATTAAAGAAAATGGTTCGTGCTGGAAAATTAGGTCAAAAAACTAAACAAGGATTCTACAGCTACAACTAGTGAAATAACTAAAGTGAAACACTCGTTGTTTCACTTTTTATTAATATTTAGAGGAGAAAAATCATGGAAAACGTATTATTAGAAAAACAAGGACATGTATCAATTATCACAATCAACCGTGAAAAAGCATTAAACGCATTATCAACAGCTGTATTAAATGACTTAGAAGAAGCTGTAAACACAGTGGAAGCTGATAAAGATACTTACTGTGTAGTTATCACAGGTGCAGGAAGTAAATCTTTCGTTGCCGGTGCAGATATTGCTGAAATGAAAGACAAAACTGTTGAGGAAGCTGCTGAATATGGAGCTTATGGTAACAAAATCTTCCGTCAAATCGAAACTTTACACTGCCCAGTTATCGCTGCAGTAAATGGTTTTGCATTAGGTGGAGGATGCGAATTAAGCATGGCATGTGACATTCGTATCGCTGCTGAAAACGCAATCTTTGGACAACCAGAAGTAGGATTAGGAATCACTCCAGGATTTGGTGGAACTCAACGTTTAGCTCGTTTAGTACCTGCAGGAATCGCTAAAGAAATGATTTTTACAGCTCGTAACATCAAAGCTGACAAAGCATTAGCAATTGGATTAGTAAATGCGGTAGTTCCTCAAGAAGAATTAATGGCAACTGCATTAAAAATGGCTAACGGAATCTGCAAAAATGCTCCAATTGCTGTTGCACAATCTAAAAAAGCTATCAATGCTGGACTTCAAACAGACATGGATTCAGCTATCGCAATCGAAGTAAAAGATTTCTCTGATTGCTTCGCTACAGAAGACCAAACTTATGGTATGGAATGCTTCGTAAATAAAGTAAAAGAAAAAGAATTTAAAAACAAATAATTTGAAAGGAAGATTTAAATGTCAAAAGTAATGTCAGCCCAAGAAGCTATCAGCATGATTAAAGATGGCGACAAAATTGGTGTTGGTGGATTTATCGGAATGGGCCACCCTCAAGAATTAAGTGTTGCCATTGAAAAGAGCTTTTTGGAAACAGGACATCCTAGAGATTTAACGGTAATGTTCTCTGCTGGTGTAGGAGATGGAACACCAGATTTAGGATTGAACCACATGGGCCACGAAGGATTGTTAAAAAGAATCATTGGTGGTCACTGGGGATTGATTCCAACATTCCAAAAATTAGTTTTTGAAAATAAAGTAGAAGGATATAACTTACCACTTGGAACAATCAGTTTGATGTTCCGTGAAATTGCTGGACACCGTCCAGGTGTTATCACTAAAATCGGCTTGAAAACATTCATTGACCCACGTTTAGAAGGTGCGAAGATGAATGAACGTACAAAAGAAGACTTAGTTGAACTAATCAATATGGATGGAGAAGAATGGTTACGTTATAAATCATTCCCACTAGATATTGCCTTAATTCGTGGTACATATGCGGATGAAGATGGAAACTGCTCAATGTGTAAAGAAGCAGCTACATTAGATTCAATTAGTATCGCCCAAGCTGTGAAAAATAGTGGTGGTAAAGTTATTTTGCAGGTAGAAAAAGTTGTTGAACGTGGTTCATTAAAACCAATGGATGTTAAGATTCCTGGAATTTATGTTGATGCGATTGTTGTTGCAGAACCAGAAAATCACTGGCAAACATATTCAGATCCATACAATCCATCGTTCTGTGGAGAAATCCGTGTACCAGTAGATTCAATTGAACCTATGCCATTAAATGCACGTAAGGTTGTATGCCGTCGTGCTGCTATGGAATTAGATCCAGCTGCAGTTATCAACTTAGGAATTGGTATGCCAGAAGGTATTGCCAATGTTGCCAATGAAGAGGGTCTTCCAGGACTTAAGATGACTGTAGAAGCCGGAGGAATTGGTGGTGTTCCAATGAACGGTACTGCTTTTGGTGCTTGTACAAATCCAGACGCAATCATCGACCAGACATATCAGTTTGACTTCTATGATGGTGGTGGATTAGATCAAGCCTTCTTAGGACTTGCAGAATGTGATGCGAAAGGGGATATCAACGTATCTCGTTTCGGACCTAAAATTGCCGGATGTGGTGGATTTATTAATATCACACAAACTTCACCAGTTGTTGTTTACTGTGGAACATTCACTGCGAAGGGTTTAAAAGAAACTGTTGGTAATGGTAAATTGACAATTGATCAAGAAGGTCAAATCAAGAAATTCAAGAATCACATTGAACAAGTTACATTCTCAGCTGAATACGCAAATCAAACAGGTCAAAAAGTCTTGTATATCACTGAACGTGCTGTATTTAAGTTAATTGATGGTAAACTAACATTGATTGAAATTGCTCCAGGTGTAGATTTACAAAAAGATGTATTAGACCAAATGGAATTCAAACCATATATCGCTGAAGATTTGAAGTTGATGGATGCACGTCTATTCACAGATGAAGTCATGGGATTAAAAGAAGAATAAAAAACTAAAACAGGTCATATGACCTGTTTTTATGTTACAATGGTTCTGGGAGTTGATATAAATGTTATTTTTTAGAAATGATTATGGTCAAGGCTGCATTCCTGAAATTATGGAATATATGAATACCACAAATGGACGTTCTTTTACTGGATATGGTATGGATGAAATTTGTCAAAATGCAAAGGAAGCCACTAAAAAACATATTCCAGATTATGATGTCGATGTTCACTTTTTAGTTGGAGGCACCATCACCAACCAAACAATCATCAAAGCATGTTTAAAACCATTTGAAGCTGTGATTGCCTGTGATACAGGACATATTGCAACACATGAAACAGGTGCTATCGAAGCTGTAGGACATAAAGTCATTCCTGTAAACAACTATGCAGGGAAAATAAATCCAGCTGATATTCGCAAGGTGTTTGATGCACATATGCTTTCATATGAACACATGGTTTATCCAAAAATGGTTTATATTTCGAATGCAACTGAATATGGTACTGTTTATACATTAGATGAATTAAAAGAAATTCGTCGTATATGCGATGAATTAGGCCTTTATTTAATGATGGATGGAGCTCGACTTGGTGTCGCTTTAGCAACCGTAGATTACACACTTAATGATTTAGCGAATTTATGTGATGTATTCTATATCGGAGGAACAAAAAATGGTGCTTTAATAGGCGAAGCTGTTGTCATTACCAATCCTGCATTAAAGCCATATTTCCGTTTTGTGATGAAACAAAATGGTGCGATGCTTGCCAAAGGATGGTTATTAGGTATTCAATTTTTAGGTTTATTTGAACACGATGCATTCTATAGTTATGCCAAACATTCTGTAGTATTAGCGCAACAAATTCAATCGAAACTTCAAAAACTAGGTTATGCCTTATTTATGAAGAGTGATACAAACCAGATCTTTGTCAATGTCACGAAGGAACAATATCAGTTCTTAAGTGAAAAGATTGATTTTGAAATCTGGGAAAAATGCGATGATCATTATGTCATTCGATTTGTGACAAGCTGGCATACTTCAAATGAAGAAGTAGAAGAGCTTTGTGAGTATTTAGAGGCGGCCATCGAAAAAAAAGGAGAATAGTATTATTCTAGATTGGAACGATACGTCCAACCTAGTATACCATTCTTTTTGATTTGAACTTTATCTTGATAGGCGAAAACGATTTTAACGGTTTCGCCTTTTTTTAATGGAATTTCATAGTTCGTATAATCAAATGCCTTTAAATCCTTGGTCACAAATTCATTTTCAACCCAAAAAGTTCGATGATTATATGGACAATACACCTTAGATTGTTTATCACTTTTTTCTAATATTTGAATTTGACCATGGTTCCAAGTCACAAAAAAGGGAATTTGCGTATGATATGAAACATCATGAATGACCGTTTTTTCTTCAAGCAGATCGCATCTTTCCATACGTGTTGTATTGCCTTCAAAGATTAAGGCGTTCAATTGTCCACCATGCTTCACAACATTTCCACCATCAATACTATAAATATTGTGTTTGACATCACAAATAGGATCAAAAGAAGCGATATGCGAACAATATTCTGTCACAGGCATGTGTCCTACAATCACATTCTTTTTAAAGATTTGATGCGTTTCTAAAAAGAAGGGGTGTGTTAAGACTTGTTTAAAATCTGTACCATAGTTATCATTTGATTCAATGCCGGCATGTACATAGATATGTTGATCATCCTCTAATACATGAGGCAAATCATTTAAGAAACATAATTCTTTTAAGTAATGTTTTCGTAATATCTGACAAATGTTTGATATGTCACAATCTTTATTGATTTCAAGATGTAAGCTTTGAGCCATTTCATGAATCAAGCTTTCTTTACGAAAACCTAAAACATGCTTTAAAAAATCAAGGCGATACGAATATAAAACATTTTTCGCTATAAAATCGCAGTTTCCCATAATACAATGTACATCCTGTGTTTGTACCTGATGCATAATGTAATGTAATGTTTCTAAGTTTTTTGGTCCTTTTTCAATGATGTCTCCTAATAGAATTAAACAGTCTTCATTGGGCTTATAATCAATCTTTATTAATAGCCTTTTATATAGGTCTAGATTACCATGAATATCACTAATTACAATTTTGCGTTTAGACTTTGTATATAGCCTTTTAATCACGACATTTCGATTCATTGAAATAAGAAGGGAAGGAATGTATCACATTCTTTTTCCCAGTCCTCCTCACAATGCCTTCCATCTGGAATTACATTGTATAATACATTAACATTCTTTTTAGAAAGGGCATTTCCTACTTCGGTACATGCTTTTGTCTGCCAAACAAATTCATGCATTAAGCTTGTTTCTTTAGAACCCCATGATAAATAGATGGAAGTATTGCGTTGTATTTGTTTTTTAGAAATATCTTTAAGTATCGCATCCATACTTTCTAGAATATAAGGAGATACGACAATAGCCTTTGAATAGATATGAGAATATGTATAGGCCGCATATAAGCTCATTAAGCCTCCACAGCTGCTTCCGGCAATAAAAGTATTTTTTCTTGTTCTTTTCGTTCGATAATGCTGATCGATATAGGGCTTTAATTCATTCACAAAAAAATCCATTGTCGCATCGCCTTGTCCTTCAAAAGAACCGTATTCAGGATCATAAAAGGGATAGGGTGCATATTCTATTAAACGATTATTTCCGTCATGTGAACATTCTTGACCGACCACAATTAAGTCTAAGCCTAACTTTTCAATGTGGTCCTGAATATGAATGGCCTTGCCATAAGTGGCATATTCGTCTAGAAATAAATTATGCCCATCAAACGTATAAAGGACAGGATATTGTTTGGCGTTCAACTCATAATCATCGGGTACATAAATAAATATTTTACGATTTTGATTCAGCTTTGACATGAAAAGCTCTTTTTCAATTATCATAAGCAATCCTTTCTTAATAGAGCTGTTTTAAAGAATTCAACTCTTCTTGCAGGACTTGTAAATCTAGCTACGATCGCAACATCTCCCATGGCAGCCGCAATAGCTTCTGGCAAGTAAAGTATTTCAATCAGCTCTTCATTAAACATAGCTTGAATTTGTTTTGTCGAATATTGATATTTGATGGAATTTCTTCTTCCGACAAAACCAGCAGAATATCTTCTAAGTTTTGAATAGGATGCCGACTGTTTTAAAATAACCTCTGCCCATAAACGATAGACATCAAGTTCTCCGGCATAATTCATTAAATCCGGACAGAAACCTCCTGGTGGTCTGAAGTTTACTTCTAAGCCAAAAATGCGTCCTTTTTCACCTAAACCTTGAACATCATGAGTTAAACGGAAGAACTCACAATGGAAGAAGCGATTCTTGATTTTGAAGGCATGAATTGTTCTTTGAACAATATCACGACATTCATCGTCAATTTCAAATTGGGTATAACAACAAATACTTTGTTGATACAGAACCGAATCCATACAGTTGCCTACATATTCTAGGCTGTTTAAGTATTGAATATCACCATGTTCATCACAAATTCCATCTAAAGTAAAGACATCTCCATCAATGAATTGTTCTAAAATCATCACATGATCCTTTGTCTGCATATAGACAGATTCTAATTGTTGTTGATTCATGATTTTGTATGTCATACTTGCACCAACACCATGATCCGGTTTCATAACGAGTGGATATCCGACTTTGTCGGCAAATTCAATCGCATCCTTTAAGGTATTAGGTACTTTATAATCGGCAACAGGCACATCGGCCTCTTTATAATATTTTTTCATTTGTGACTTTGACTGCAACTCTTCAATTCTTTCAAGCGAAAAACCTGTTTTCACATTGAAATCATCACGCAAACGAGCATCTAAAGTAAGCCACGCCTCATTATTAGATTCAATCCAGTCAATTTTTCCATATTTAAAAGTGAAATAGCCAACAGCTCTAACCATCGCATCGTAATCTTGAAAGCTATGTACGACATAAATTTCATCACAATATTGTTTTAACTCATCTTTTAATTGATTGTAGGTTGTATCTACAATAGCTAATACAGTAGCCCCATTTTCCTTTAATCCTCGACAAAACATCCAATAGCTTTCTGGATAATTTGGTGAAATAACGACAAAATTCATAAGCTACACATTCCTTTCTGCCATTATTTGACTAATCGCAATGACCGTTTTACCATCATCAATCTTGCCATTTTTTGTATATTCATAGGCTGTTTCTAAATCAAGCCATACAATATCAATTTCTTCATCCTCGTCCTTGGCAAATTGAATTTTTGCCTTTGTAGGATTGATGGCTTTATAAATCCAGATTCTTTCATCGCAAAAGCCTGGAGTTGAAACAAAGCTTAATAAAAGCTCAAGTTTTTCACATTCCATACCCGTTTCTTCATTCAATTCACGAAGACCACATGCCATAGGATCCTCACCATATTCAAGCTTACCAGCAGGAATCTCTAATGTTTCTGAATTAATAGCTGGACGGAATTGTTTCACTAATAAAATCTTTCCATCCACAATACATATCACACCTACGCCGCCTGGATGATGAATAATATCGCGTTTATATACTTTATCTTTGATTTTGACATCTTTGGATACTAAATCAAAAATAATACCTTTATATATCATTTTTTCTTCCATAAACAAACACCTCTATTTTAAAAAAATTATAACACAAAAAAACACTCCGAAGAGTGTTAATTGATTTTATCCAAAAAGCTTTGTGTAATCGCATCAGCAATTTTTTGTTGGAAGGTTTCATCAATCAGCTTTGAATAATCATCCGAATTACTCAAATAACCAAGCTCTAAAAGAATCGATGGAATTTGACTGTCATATAGAATTGGAAAGTTTTCATAATGATCTGAATCAATTCCCTCAAATTGAGATAGGTTGATTGAACTCATAGTACTTGCGAGCTCTTTTGCCAATTGAATCATTTTTTCATTTGGCTGCGTGAATATTGAATAGCCCTTTGATAAGGAATCGGAGCTTGAATTCATTTGAATCGAAATTAAGTAATCTGCTTTTTGTGCAGTTAAAGCTGTAATGCGATCCTCTGTAGTCAATGATGAATCATCACTTCTAGTGTAAACAACTTTATAGCCGACACTTTCTAATGTATCGCCAATCTTTTGTGCAATCGCAAGATTCAATTCTTTTTCACTCGTATGGCCTTCACTTGTATAGCCGGCATCGCTACCACCACGACTCGCATCAATACAAATAATTGCTTTTGATTTCGAACGTTTATTTGAAACTGTGTCATTTGTGATGAGTGTTGTTTTCGATTCAGCTTGTTCTGGTACATCGATTTTTGATGTTTCTTTGATTTGTTTATTTAGATTTGGCTGTATGACCATAGCCAAAAATAACGCAAAAATTAAAAAGAGAATGGCTCTTCGCATGGAATACCCCCTTGTCTAATTATTCTAACATTTGTCTTAACAGATGAAAAGCTTTTTAAAATTTGTTATAATGGGTAACATGGGTGATAGTATGGATTTTTTAATAACGTTAGATCAGTTTGAAGGTCCCTTGGATTTGATGCTGCATTTAATCAAAGAAAATAAATTGGATCTTTTTGACTTGGATATGAATGTTTTGGCAACACAGTATATTGATTATATTCATGCCATGCAAAATATGCATTTAGAAGTAGCCAGTGAATATTTATCGGAATTGGCAAGCTTGATCGCATATAAGTCAAAAAAGCTTCTGCCTAGAGAAACTGTTGAGGTAGAAGAAGAATATGAAGAAGATCAGCGTGATCAATTGGTGGCTCGCTTGCTGGAATATCAAAGATATAAGGAAGTTAGCTTGGCACTAAAAGAAGATTATGATAAGCGTCAGCTGCATTTTTCACGCCCAGTTTCAAGCTTGGTTGAACAATGGAAGATTCCAGTTGAAACCGATACATTAGAAGAACAATCGCCATATGATTTAATGAAGGCAATGCGCCATTGTATTGTTCGTATGGAATTGTTGCAGCCCTATGAAACGAAAGTAACCATTAAAGAATTATCGATTGAGGAACGTGCGATACAAATAAAAGAGCGTATGAAACATTTGAATGGATCGATTTCATTTCAAAATCTTTGTTCAGATTGTACCAATCTGCATATGGTTATCGTTACCTTTTTATCGATATTGGATTTAATACATGATAAATGGATGACCTATTCGATCGATGAAACAGAAATGATCTGGGTCACTAGAGAGGATTTATAATGGATAATGCGAAAGCTATATTAGAAGGCCTTTTGTTTTTAAGCGGGGAAGAAGGGCTTACCATGGAGCAGATGGTTCATGGTCTACAAAATTTAGAGATGGATGATATACGTGTCTTATTGGATAGCTTAAAATCAGAATATGCGAGTAACTCCAAAGGGATTGAATTGGTTGAATATGCGAATCGTTTTAAGTTTGTCACAAAAGAATTCGTATATCCGTATGGTAAGCAACTGTTTGAAGAATATAAACAGCCAACCCTTTCCCAGGCTGCCATGGAAACATTGGCTATTATTGCCTATAAACAACCCATTACACGTGTTGAAATCGAAGAGATTCGTGGCGTGAATTGTGAAATGATGTTAAAGAAATTAGTGGCTCGAGGCTTGATTGAAGCTAAGGATCGTTTAGATGCGATTGGAAAACCACTTTTATATCGTGTAACGGATGAATTCTTGGATGCTTTTCAATTAGAGGATCTAAAGGAATTGCCGGAATTACCACAAACTAGAGCGAACAGCGAAGAACTATTTGAAGGAGAATAATATATGGAAAGACTACAAAAGGTAATTGCCCAGGCGGGTATTTGTTCAAGAAGAAAAGCCGAAGAATTGATTTTGGATGGAAAAGTTAAAGTCAATGGCAAGGTGTGTGATGTGTTAGGTACAAAGGTATCGAAACAAGATATGATTGAGGTCAATGGAAACATGATCTCTAAGGAAGAAAAAGTGTACTACATTATGAATAAGCCTAAGGGATGCTTATGTACAAATAGCGATGACAAGGGAAGAAAAACAGTGTTGGATTATATGCCTAAAAATGAAAGAATCTTCTCAGTGGGTCGTTTAGATTATGATACAAGTGGTGTTTTATTACTGACAAACGATGGAGAATTCTGTAACCATATGATTCATCCTCGTTATCATTTAGAAAAGACATATGTTGTCAATCTTCAAGGGATTTTAACAGAGGATGATATCAAACAATTAAGAAAAGGCTTAAAGACAAAAACCGAAAAGTATCAGCAGGCAAAGGTCTTTGTGCTACAAAAGGATTTGACGCGTGGACGTACACAATTTGAATTAACAATTTCAGAAGGAAAGAATCATCAGGTTAAAAATATGATGTTGGCACTTGGACACGAGGTGCGTCGTTTGCACAGAGTTCGTTTTGCGTTTTTAGATGTAAAGGATTTAAAAGCAGGAGAATACCGTCGCTTAAAGCCATATGAAATCAAGCAGTTGAATCGTTTAAGCATGGAAGGTATTGACGAATAATGAAACAGGTTTATTTGGACCAGATCATTGATGTAAATGATACACTTGCTTTAGATTCAAAGCAGGCACATCACATCTTTGATGTGCTTCGTACTTCATCAAAGGAAAAAATTCGTATTGTTACTAAATGCTCAGGTGTCTTTTATGGACATGTATTGGATAAGCCCAATTTACATATTGATGAAGAGTTAGATGTTTTAAAAGAACATCAGTCAATAACACTATGTTGTGCTTTGATTAAACAAGATAAATTTGAATGGATGCTTCAAAAGGCATGTGAACTTGGTGTGAGTAAAATCGTTCCTTTTGTCTCTAAAAATACTGTTGTGAAATTAGATGAGAAAAAGGCTGAAAAAAAATTGGTTCGTTGGAATGAAATCTTACTTGCGGCAACCAAGCAATGCAATCGCAATACGTTGGTTGAATTAGAGTCGGTTGTTTCTTTAAAGGACTTGGTGAATTATAAGAGTGAATGTAATGTGGTTGCTTATGAAAAGGAAAGTGATCCATCTAAGCATATGGCGCATTACTTACAATCCAATCCTTATTCCATTACGGTTTGTATTGGCCCTGAGGGTGGATTTGAAGAAAGTGAAATTAAAGTATTAAATGATTTTGGTTTTGAAAATTGTTCTTTAGGAAAGAACATACTGCGTGCTGAAACAGCCGCATGCTATGTATTAAGTGCGATTGAATACCAAAATCATGTGGAAGGATAAGAAAAAATGAAGTTTTCAATTATAACACTTGGCTGCAAGGTCAATGCGTATGAATCGCAATACTATGCAGGTCAGTTAGAAGAATTAGGGTATGAACAGGTATCGCCAGAACAACCATGTGATATTTGTATCATTAATACTTGTACTGTAACAAATACGGCGGCAAGTAAATCTCGTCAAAAGATTCATTATGCTAAGCGTATGAATCCTAATGCGTTATGTGTTGTGGTAGGTTGTTTTGTGCAATTTGCAAATGAAGAGGAAAGAAAAGCTTTGGATGCTGATCTTGTGATTGGTGCCAAACAAAAGAATGAGTTGGTGAAGCTCATCCAACAGGCTTTAAATGAACATGAAAAAATTGATGTTGTGAATGAAGTAACGCAATTCAAAGATTTTGAAGCGATGCCTGTTCATTGTTTTGAATCGATGCATCGTGCATTTTTGAAGGTGCAGGATGGATGCAATCAATTCTGTTCCTATTGTGCTATTCCTTTTGCGCGTGGAAGAGAAAGAAGCTTAGATCATAACCAGGTTATTCAAATTGCCAAGGATCTATGTGATAGAGGGCATAGTGAAATTGTTTTAACGGGTATTCATACAGGTCGTTATTTTGATGGGGAATATCATTTGGCTGATCTTTTAAAGGATCTTTTAGAAAACACACCCGAACATGTATATTATCGTATATCAAGTATTGAAATTACTGAGGTTACGGATGAATTGATTCATTTGATGCAGGAAAATCCTCGTATGTGCCATCATTTACATATTCCAATACAATCGGCATGTAATGAAACGTTAAAGCGTATGAATCGTCCATATACGATTGAAGAATTTAAAGAAAAAATCAATTATATTCGTTCTTGCATTCCAGATATTTCGATTTCAACCGATGTAATCGCAGGTTTTGTACAGGAAAGTGATGAGGAGTTTGAAACGACATATAAAAATCTTGCGGATTTAGAATTAAGTTTTTTCCATGTCTTCCCTTATAGTAAGCGTAATGGGACAAAGGCAAGTACTTTAAAGGGTGAAATCAATGGTAAGATTGCCAAGGCTAGAGTTGCTCGTTTACTTGAACTTTCGAATGCTTGTAGAGAAAAGGATATGCAGCGTTTTAATCCTGTTCAAGTCTTGATTGAAAGAAAACAAGATGGTTACTATACAGGATATACAAACCAATATCATCCATGTAAGATATTGAGTGATGCACCATTAAGTGGTAGAATCACTATCGAATGGGAACGTATCGAAGAGGGTACGTACTATGGAAAGAAGGATGTTGTATGCGATTAAGCAAACTATTTAAAAATGCACCTACAATCAATATTACAGGTTTAAGCTTTGATTCAAGAACGGTTCGTCCAGGAAATATTTATTTCTGTTTACCCGGACTAACAAATGATGGGCATGATTTTATTGATTCAGCTATAAAAAATGGCGCTGTTTGTATTGTTCATTCAAAGGAAATTTTGAATATGGCACCAGGTGCTATATATATTCGCGTTGAAGATGTCAATGATGCCATGAATACGGTAGCGCATATCTTCTATGCGAAACCAAGTGATAAAATGAAAATGTATGGTGTGACTGGTACAAATGGAAAATCAACCATTACCAATATTATTCGTGACATTATCAATGATCAAACACCATGTGGCTATATTGGTACGATTGCGATCAAATATGGAGATATTGAATTGCAGCCAAATTTAACAACGCCAGATGCTTTATTCTTGCAGTCAAAGCTTGCAGATATGGTTCGTTGTGGTATGAAGGCTTGTGCTTTAGAGGTTTCAAGTCATGGGCTTGCCCAGCATCGTGTAGATGGAATTTCTTTTGATTGTGCTATCTTTACAAATTTAACATATGATCATTTGGATTTCCATGGAACAATGGAAAACTATTTTGAAGCGAAGAGCCTATTGTTTAAAAATCTTGTTAAGGATAATGGTGTTTCCATATTAAATAAGGATGATGAGAAATATGATGCATTAAAGGATTGCTCAAAAGCCAGGGTCATTTCTTATGGAGTCAATAGTGAAGCGGATTATCGCGCTATCAATATTAAGATGAGTTCTCAGGGTACACAATTTGATTTGGTGTATTCAGGTCATATGTATCCGGTTAAGACTAATTTAGTAGGTAACTTTAATGTCTATAATTTATTGGCGGCAATCGCTGCTTTAAAAGAAACGGGATATGATTTAAATAATATCATTGAAAAATGTCAGCATATTGCTCAGGTCGAAGGTCGTATGGAACGTATTGACTGTGGACAGCCATTTAATGTGATTGTTGACTTTGCCCATACACCAGATGGCATGGAAAAGATGATGCAATTTGGAAGAAGCGTGACAATGCCAGGACATCGTTTAATTGCGGTATTTGGTTCGGCTGGTAAGCGTGATGTGCATAAGCGTAAGGTATTCGGTGAATTAGCTGATAAATATTGTGATTATATTGTTATTACTGAGGATGATCCTCGTGATGAAGATCCAAAAGAAATCGCAGATCAAATTAAGTCTGGTATTCAAGATACGTTACATGTATTTATTCAGGATCGTTATGAAGCTATCCATCAAGCCATTACATCAGCTCAAGAAGGAGATACTGTCTTGCTTCTTGGAAAAGGGGACGAAAGCTTTATCTATCGTGAAAACGGAAGAGCTCCTTGGGTAGGCGATAATGTGGCTGCCAAGGAATGTATTCAGCAAAGTCTTGCCTAAATTTTTAAATAATGCTTGCATTATATGAAATCTTTGATATAATATTTTTGCTAATCTTGGGAAGGGAGGTTTGTGAATATGCCAAAAGTAGTTCTTAAAGAAAACGAAGGACTTGATGACGCTTTAAGAAGATTTAAACGTCAGGTTTCTCGTAATGGCACCCTTGCTGAGGCGCGCAAAAGAGAATTTTACGTTAAACCAGGTGTGCGCAGAAAATTAAAATCAGAAGCTGCGCGTAAAGCACGTAGAGGTAAATAATCTGCATACTATATGCAGATTTTTTTCTTGAGGAGGAAATTTGTGTCGTTTTTAGAATTTGATTGTTCCGATCGAACATTTGAAGAGATTCAGATTTTTACAGGTTTTCAAGATTCCAACTTGGATATGTTGAGTAAATGCTTTAAATCTGTATTTATGATTCGTGATCAAAAAATCAAAGTGGAAGTAAATGATTCTTTAGATGAAAAAAAAGTAATTGAAGTCATTGAAGCTTGTTTTTCGATTATTGATACGCAACATCGATTGAATGCACAGGATGTAAATTATATTTGTTCTCTAGCATTTAAGAATCGTTTAAAGGACTTTAAAGCTCATCAGCTACAGGCTGTATGTAAGACAAAAACAGGTAAAATGATTTATCCAAAGACCATTGGACAAGCTATTTTATGTGATGCGATGCGTCATAATGAAATTGTTTTTGCAACAGGTGTTGCTGGTACAGGAAAAACATATCTTGCCGTAGCTTATGCGGTTAATATGTTAAAAAGTGAGCGAGTTGAGAAAATCATTCTTACACGTCCAGCAGTAGAGGCTGGAGAGTCGCTTGGCTTTTTACCGGGTGATATGAAAGAAAAGGTTGATCCTTATTTAAGGCCTTTATATGATGCGCTAAATGAAATGCTTGGCTTGGAAACTGTTGAAAAATATGTGGAGAAGCAAGTTATTGAAATTGCACCATTGGCATTTATGCGTGGTCGTACTTTAAATGATGCTGTAGTTATTTTGGACGAGGCACAGAATGCGACTTGTGCACAGATGAAGATGTTTTTAACGCGTATGGGTAAAAACTGTAAGATGGTTGTTACAGGAGACGTTACACAGATCGATTTGATCAAGAAAAAGGATTCTGGGTTAATGCAAGCTTGTACGATCTTGGATCATATTGATGGGATTTCAATTATTCATTTGGAAAATAGTGATGTTGTTCGAAATCCATTGGTACAAAAGATCATTGAGCGTTATGCCAAGGTTGAATAATTTACATTAAACTGTTATAATTGAAAACTGTAAAAAATATATTGAAAGGTGATAAATCTATGGGAAGACATTTTGAGGTTCGTGCTGCTGCAATGCAGAAAACAGCCAACGCAAAGGCAAAAATTTATTCTAGATATTCTAAAGAGATTTTAGTTGCTGCAAAAAACGGTGACCCAAATCCCGATATGAACCAGACTTTAAAAAAGGCGATTGATCGTGCTAAGGCAAATAACGTGCCTGCAGACGTAATCAAGCGTGCTATCGAAAAAGCAAAAAGTAGTGCTGATGAAAGCTATTCAAGTGCTCGTTATGAAGGTTTTGGACATGGTGCAGGATCTACAATCATCATTGATTGCTTAACAGATAACGCAAACCGTACAATCGCAAACTTAAGAGCTTGTTTCAATAAATCACATTCTAAATTGGGTGTTGGTGGATCTGTATCATTTGGATATGAACACTTAGGTGTAATCGTTATTCAATATGATAATGAGGAAGCTATGATGGATGCTTTATTAGAGGCTGAAATTGAATTAAATGATATTGAAATCGAAGAAGGATATATGACAATTACTGTTGAACCAACTCAATTGGATGACGCAAAGGTTGTTGTTGAAAAATTAATTCCAGATGTTAAGTTTGAAGTCTTAGAAGATAAGATGATTCCAAATGAAGAGGTTGAACTTCACGGTGAAGATTTAACTTTATTCAAACGTTTAATAACTTTACTAGACGAAGTTGATGATGTACAAAATGTATATCACAACGTTTCAAACTTAGATGAAGCTGAATAATTCATTCCTAAGAAAAAGAAAAAGATAAGGATATACTGTAGAGAGAAAATGGCTGGTGAAAATTTTCGTAGAATCCTTGTTGGGACACTTTGGAGGAGTTGGCTAAAAACCAACCGTTGGTCGCGTTAAGACTTGAGGTGTATACTTTACGTATAAAATAAGGTGGTACCGCGTTTAAAAACGTCCTTATATTGGGGCGTTTTTTTGTTTATTTAAAGGAGGAAAACGCATGGCATATCAAATTCCTAGAGGTTGTCAGGATGTATTCGGAAATGAATCCTACAAATGGCAGGCTCTTGAACAAACATTAAGAAGCTTCTGTTATATGTACAATTATGATGAGATTCGTACACCTATTTTTGAACATACAGAAGTTTTTAAAAGAGAAAATGATTCAAGTGACATGGTAAACAAAGAAATGTATACTTTTAAACTTGAAAACTCAAAGACATCATTAACCCTTCGTCCAGAAGGAACTGCAGGTGTTGTTCGTAGTTTTGTTGAAAATAAAATGTTCGCAAATCCTGATCTTCCTGCAAAATTCTATTATATGGGCCCTATGTCAAGACATGAACGTCCTCAAAAAGGAAGAATGCGTATCTTCAACCAGTTCGGTGTAGAAGCATTAGGCGTAAAAAGTCCATATGTCGATGTAGAAACGATTGTATTGGCATTTTCGATTCTTAAATCATTAGGATTGAATGATATTAAGGTGTGCTTAAATACATTAGGAGATGATGAATCTCGTACAAATTATCGTAATGCGTTAAAGGAATACTTTGCGCCTTATGTTGATGAATTATGTGGAGACTGTAAGCGTCGTTATGAACAAAATCCATTACGTATTTTAGATTGTAAAGTGGATCATGATCATGAATGTATGAAAAATGCACCTAAGATGTCAGATTACTTAAATGAAGCTAGTCAGGAATATTTTAATACGGTATGTGAATTACTAGACAAATTAGAAATTCCTTATGAAGTGGATGATAAATTGGTTCGTGGATTGGATTACTATACACACACTGTATTTGAAATCGTGTCTATGAATAAAGAAATGGGTGCACAATCGACCGTATTGGCTGGTGGACGCTATGATGGATTGATTTCGTACTTTGGCGGACCTGAAGGTATGAGTGGTATTGGATGGGCCTTAGGTATGGAACGTTTATTAATTGCCTTAGAAGCAGAAGGCATTGAATTGGAACAAAAACCTGCGTTAGATGCTTATGTGATGTGCTTAGACAAAGAAGCTAGAACATATGCGTTTGAGGTATTGACTGAGCTTAGAGCCTATGGATATCGTTGTGATATGGATATGATGGAAAGAAGCTTTAAGGGACAATTTAAGGCGGTTGATCGTTCAAAGGCTAAATTAGCAATCTTAATTGGTAAATCAGAATTGGACGAAAAGAAAGTTACTGTTAAAAATATTGCACATAAAGAACAGGAAACAATTGATGTTGAAAAATTGATTCCTTATGTGGATGGTATATTAGAAGAAGAAAGCCATCATCATCATGAACATGAAGGAGAATAAGCATGTATAGAACACACAACAATGGAGAATTACGTTTAGCGAACGTAAATCAAGAAGTCACATTATGTGGATGGGTAAGTAAGCGTAGAAACTTTGGAGCTTTAATCTTCATCGATTTAAGAGATCGCTATGGTATTACTCAGTTAGTTTTCAATGAAGATATCGCTGCACAAATCAGTGAAGTGCGTAATGAATATGTATTACAGGTAAAGGGAACCGTTGTTGAAAGAAAAGACAAGAATCCTAAACTTGAAACGGGTGAAATTGAAGTTGTAGTAAGTGAAGTCAAAATTATAAATACAGCTATTACTACACCTATGATCATTGCGGATGAAACAGATGCACTTGAAGATACTCGTTTAAAATATCGTTACTTAGATTTAAGAAGACCGGTTCTTCAAAAGAACTTGATTTTAAGAAATCGTATTACTTTATTGGTTCGTAACTATTTAGCAAAATACGGATTTACAGAAGTAGAAACACCTATTTTATGTCGTTCTACACCAGAAGGTGCACGTGATTATTTAGTACCTAGTCGTATCAGTAAAGGCGAATTCTATGCACTTCCACAATCTCCACAGCTATACAAACAGCTATTGATGGTAGGTGGAATGGATCGTTATTTCCAGATTGCTCGTTGCTTCAGAGATGAAGATTTACGTGCAGACCGTCAACCAGAATTCTCTCAGATCGATATTGAAATGAGCTTTGTTGATGAAGAAGACATTTGGTCAATGACAGAAGGCTTAATGAAAGAAATCTTCAAAGATATCAAAGGAATTGATTTACCTGCATTTAAACGTATTCCTTACGATACTTGTATGGAAAAATATGGTTCTGATAAACCAGACTTACGTTTTGATATGCCTTTATACAATGTGAGTGAGGTATTCACAAATACTGAATTTAAAGTATTTGAAAATTGTTTAAATGAAGGTGGCATCATCCAAGCTATGAATGTAAAGAATGGTGCGGATAAATTCTCTCGTAAACAATTAGATAAATTACAAGATTATGTTAAGGTATATGGTGCAAAAGCACTTGCGAACTTAAAGTTGACAGCTGAAGGCTTTGCGGGTAGTGTTACAAAAGTATTATCCGATGCAGAAAAAGAAGCTTTAAAAATTATGTTGAATATTGAAGAAAATGATATTGTATTCTTCGTAGCAGACAAGAAAAAGGTAGCTCAAACATCTTTAGGTGCGTTACGTGTGAAATTAGGTCATGATTTAGATTTGATCAATAAAGACACCTATGAATTCTTATGGGTAACAGATTTCCCAATGTTTGAATACGATGAAAATGAAAATCGATATGTTGCGGCTCACCACCCATTTACTTCACCTAATCTAGAGGATGTCGATAAATTGATGTCTGATCCAGCAAATTGTTATTCGAGAGCTTATGACTTAGTATTAAATGGTTATGAATTATTATCTGGTTCTATTCGTATTCACGATCAAAAGCTTCAGGAAAAAGTATTCGAAGCTATTGGTATGACTTTAGAAGAAGCACATGAAAAATTCAGCTGGTTTATGGATGCATTCCAATATGGAACTCCACCTCATGGAGGTGTAGGTATTGGTCTAGAACGTTTAACTATGATTCTAGCTGGTACTGACAACATTCGTGATGTAGTTGCATTCCCTAAAACTGCAAGTGCATCCGATTTAATGGCACAGGCACCAAGTCCAGTAGATCCAGCACAATTAAAAGAATTAGGTATTGAAACTAAATAGCATAAAAAGACAGGGTAACCTGTCTTTTTATATAGAAAAAAAACAAGTCGTTAGACTTGTTCATCTAGAAAATATGTAGCCTCCATGTCGGCTGTACTTAGCGCAAATGCGAGTGGGAACAATTCAAAAGCTTTACCTACATTATTTACAGGATCACTTCCAGAAAAGCCCATATGATAACGAATCGCAAAAGCTTCTTCACGACTAATACGCATAAATGGCTGAATCATATAGACACTTTTTTCACCATGTCCAAAAGGAATATTGTCCTCAAATTCAAAGACATCCACTTGTTGCCATTCGCCGTTGATTTTCTTATTTCGTGTACCTTTTTTATAGACATTGATCTTACATACATCATGTAAAAGGGCAACTAATGCGATGGTTTCATCGCTGTAGTGCATCTTATATGTGTCTTGAACTCTTTGTCTATCTAGATAATCTTTTAAACAATGATAGACGTGCACACTATGTGCGCAAAGACCACCTTCCATATTGCCATGAAAACGTGTGCTTGCGGGGGCTGTGAAAAAATCAGAGTGAGGACCTTCTAGAAATTCTAGAAAGGCATCGGCTCCGTCACGATGTATATTTTCTTTATAGATTTGAATAAATTCTTCTTTTGCGTTCATATTTTTTACCTAAATTAAAAGCCCAAGAACATGAGATCTTTCCCTGTTAAGTACAGGTGGGCAATCTGTGAACAGCATTAGGATCCCCACGCGTAGCGGGTCTTCAACACAACAATTCAACATCCGATTTCCCTTATCTCGAGTGTAGGAAAAATTAATGTCCTTAGGCATTTCTATAATAACGAACTTCATACAAGAATACAAGTCTTGACTTTTTAGTATCAAATGTGCATAGTTGCAAGTGCCTTTAAAAACAAGTAAAATATAAAAGGTGAAATTATGGATGGAATTTTAATTATTGATAAACCGTATGGTATGACAAGCCATGATGTTGTAAATTGGCTTCGTCGAAAATATAAACAAAAAAAATTTGGACACACAGGAACATTAGATCCTAACGCAACTGGTGTTTTAGTTGTTCTTTGTGGAAAGTCATGTAAATTATTACAGTTTTTAAGTGATACCGATAAAGAATATATTGGTCAGATTGAATTTGGAAAAAGTACATCAACCGATGATATTTGGGGTGAAGTAGAGGCTGAAAAAGAAATAAATTTAAAATTTTCTTTTCAAGAGGAACTACAAAAATTTGTAGGGAAGAATCATCAACTGGTGCCTAAGACCTCTAATAAAAAAGTGAATGGTAAAAAACTAATGGACTATCAAAGAGAAGGCTTAGAGGTTCCTAAGGTATACAGTGATATTGAAATATATTCGATGGAAGATCTAGGTGACTATAGCTTTAAAGTGGCCTGCTCAAGTGGAACCTATGTGCGTAGTATTTGTCGAGATTTAGCTTTAAATACAAACAATTTGGGTTGTATGAAAAGTTTAAGACGAACTAAAGTCGGTCGTTTTACGATTGATCAAGCACAAACACTAGAAGATTTAGAAACGCAAGAACCTGTCTTATATCCATCAATTTATGTATTGGATCATCTAGATAAAATTGATTACCAACCGATTCAAGATGTCTATCAGGGTAAACGTATTCGTTTAGATAATCCAAACAATGAAGTTTGTATCTTAGATGCAGGTGAACCTATCGCAATCTATGAAAAAGAGCGTGAAGGTTTATTTAAAAGTAAAAGAGGTCTATGGTAATGGAAGTCATTCGTATTGATTATAACCATGTTCAAGAAGATTTATGTAAAAGCTCTTGCTGTATCGGTTTCTTTGATGGTTTACATACTGGGCATCAGGCATTGCTTGAAAATTGTATTCAAGTCGCAAAAGAAAAAAATGTAAAAAGTGGATTGATTACCTTTGATCCAGATCCTTGGAAAATTTTCTTTCCAGAACGCGTATGCAGACATATCACAACACTAGATGATCGTATCTTTTTGGCAAGTGCTATGGGCATTGAAGTCATGTATATCATTACATTCTCTAAGGATTTTGCTGCTTTAGATGTGGATGCTTTTCATATGTTGCTGCATAAAATGAATGTATCTTACATAACATGTGGCTTTGATTTTAAATATGCTTCAAAAAATTCAGGTAATGTTCAGACACTAAAAACACAGAATTATTTCGAAGTATCTGTGATTGAGAGTGTGAACTCAAAAAATGAAAAGATATCTTCTAGTCGTATTGAACCTTTGATTCAAAGTGGAAAGATGGATTTGGCAAACGAACTATTAGGTTACATGTATTCAATTGAAGGTGTGATTGAGCATGGCTTTAAACGAGGAAGTACTTTATTGAATTTTCCTACCGCAAATCTTGGCGCAAATCCAGACTATTTAGTTCCTTCAAGTGGTGTCTATGCAGGCTTTGTATGTGTAAATGATACTTTGTATGGAAGTATGATCAATGTGGGCAACAATCCAACATTTGAAAATAAAAAGGTTTCAATCGAAGCACATATCTTTGATTTTGATCAAGATATTTATGATCAAAAGGTTCGCTTTTTCTTTTTGAAAAAGACTCGAAATGAAATTCGTTTTGATGGATTTGAATCTTTAAAAAAACAGTTAGAATCAGATATTATTACTTGTAAAAAGGTGATTTTAAAAGAATCGAGCTATGTGAATGAAACAGCGAAGCTTTGGGATAAGAAAGTTTTTGAGTTTAAATAACTTTTTTGATATACTTAAAGAGAAGTGAAGGTGAAATTATGGCGAAAGAATATATCGAACTAGAACCAGGTAATGAATATGGTGTTATTTCTTTAAATAAGACTGTTTTTTCTACAATCGCAAAGAACGTAATTGAAGAAGATGAAAACGTTCAGCTTGCAGAAGGAACAAAACCATTTAAAACAGGAATTGTGACAAAAGTTGACGATAATAAATTGACTTTATCGATTCCAGTAAAAGTACAGCACAAGGCAAATGTGAGTGATGTATGTTTAAATCTACAAAACAAGATCTTTGAAAGTATTTCTTATATGACAGACTTTAAACCTGAGGCCATTGAAATTCAGGTTATAGGCTTTATCTTCTAGGAAATCTTTCAAAGGTTTCCTTTTTTTCAATTTATGAGTGTATCTTTTGAAAATTATCTTGTGGTAGGTATTAGCTCAAGAGCTTTGTTTAATTTAGAAAAAGAAAACGAAGTTTTTGAAAAGGAAGGATTGGACGCATATCGTGAATATCAAATTGTTCATGAAAACGACGTACTCAGTCCTGGAAGTGGTTTTGTGTTAGTACAAAACTTATTAAACATCAATAAGCTAGCCAATCGAAAGCTTGTCGAAGTCATTGTGATGTCAAGAAATAGTGCGGATACATCACTACGTATCATTCATTCACTTGAACATTATGATATGGACATTGGGCGTATGGTTTTAAGTGGCGGAGAAGACATCAGTCGTTATTTATCTGCTTTTGGTGTGGATTTATTCTTATCGTGTAATGAAAATGATGTATCAAATGCGATTCATGCTGGTTTTGCGGCCGGTATGATTTATGCCCGAGATACTAAATATAGCTTCCCCGATCATCAGATTCGTATTGCCTTTGATGCGGATGCCGTCTTATTTTCGGCTGAATCTGAAAAAATTTATCAAGAACATGGTTTAGAAGCGTTTAATGAAAATGAAATTCAAAACCAGGATGTCGCCTTACAAAAAGGTCCAATGGCTTCTTTGTTAAAAAGTTTATCTTGGCTTCAAAATGAAACCAAAGATTTACATGTATTAAGAACAGCTATTGTGACGGCACGAAACAAAGATACAGGGGTTCGTGTAATAAAAACTTTAAGAGCATGGGATATTGTCGTAGATGAAGTATTCTTTATGCAGGGTGCCAAAAAAGCGGATGTGTTAGCTTGTTTTGGTGCCAATATATTTTTTGATGATCAAGACGTGCATGCAGGACCTGCAAGTCAAGTCGTGCCAAGTGCGCGCGTACCATATAAAGAAGGAGAAATGTAAATGAATAGACATGAACAACGTGTAATTGCGATGCAAAGTGTATACCAGCACTTATTATTAGGAAAGGACATCCGTAAGTGTGTATTTGATGTGATGAAGGGATCAAATGACATTGATGGATATTTATATAGCTTGACAATGGGTACGATTGAAAATAAAGAGGCTTTCGAACAAAAAATCAATGAATTGTTACGTGACGACTGGAATTTTGATCGTTTAAGTATGTTAGAACAAGCTATTTTATTGATTTCATTTCAGGAAATTTTGGCAAATGATACACCAAAGCCAGTTGTAATCAATGAAGCAATCACATTGGCGAAAAAATATTGTGATGACAATTCATATAAATTATTAAATGGAGTTCTAGATCAACTATGAGAAATGACATGGTTGTAAGTATTTCAAGTGTTATTGCACGCATTAAAAATGTATTAACACAAACCATGGATTTGGATGGTATCTGGATTCAGGGTGAAATCAGCAACCTAACTAAACATAGATCCGGACATTACTACTTTTCTTTAAAGGATAAGAGTGGTGAGATGAACTGTGTCATGTTTTCAAGCTACGTGGCCAGACTGAACTTTAATGTTCAGGAAGGCATGCGTGTTTTAGTTTCTGGAAGCATTAATGTTTATGAACAAAGAGGCAGTCTTCAGCTAATTATTCGGCAAATGAAGCAGGATGGCTTAGGCGATTTATATCTTGAGTTTGAAAAAAGAAAGCAGGATCTATTAATGGCTGGCTATTTTGATGAGAGTCATAAAAAAGCAATGCCCGAATTTATTGAAAATATTGGCGTGATTACCGGTGCTTCTGCAGCTGCTTTACAAGATGTATTATCTACGATTCAAAGACGTTGGCCCATGATGAAAGTTCATTTATACCCAAGCTTAGTGCAAGGAAATTTAGCTCCAAAAAGTCTGATTCAAGCCTTGTTGAAGGCAGATAAAAATCATCATGATGCCTTGTTGATTGTTCGTGGTGGTGGAAGTTTTGAAGATTTATTCTGTTTTAATGATGTCGAGCTTGTTAAGACAATTTATTCATTAGATACATATATTGTCAGTGGTGTTGGCCATGAAGTAGATACGACCTTATGTGATCTTGTATGTGATCATCGTAGTGTAACACCTACAGCTGCTGCGCAATGGGTAAGCTTAGATCAGTATGAAGTAATGACTCAGATTGAAAAAAATAAAACATTACTTATCAATGAGATGAGACATATATTAAATGGGTATTCGTCTCAATTGAATATTTATAAAAATCATCCATATTTAAAGGATCCAAAATCCTTTATTGTTGATAAGCAACTCAAACTGGATGCGTATCGTACACAGCTTGAACATGCGCTTGATTTGCAGAAACAAAAGATGGATGTAATTCAAAATTATAAAGCGAATCTAATTTCAAGTATGAGCCGTATTATGGAAAACAATGCGAATCAATTGAATGTATATCCTGATAAAATAGAGGCGGGTATGCGTTCTATTTTATTAAAGAATCAACATGCTCTACAAAAAAATTGTGCACTACTCGATGCCTATTCTCCTTTAAAGGTACTTTCAAGAGGGTATAGTATTACTAAAAAGGAGTGTAGTGTTATAAAATCAATTGAGGATGTACAAAGGAATGATATCATTCAAACACGCTTGCAGGATGGAATCATTCTATCTCGTGTAGAGGGCAAAGAGGAGGAATAGGATGGCTGCTAAACAATTAAAATTTCAAGAAGCCATGTCACGATTAGATGAAATTGTGGCTTTGTTAAATAATAATGAACTTGAACTTGAAGAGGCAATGTCACTTTTTGAAGAGGGTTTAAAATTAAGTACGCAATGTGAAAAACAATTAAAGAAATTTGAAACAAAAATGGATCAGCTGGTGGAGGTAAATCAAAATGTTGAGGAATCGTGAATTTGAAGATTATTTATTGATGCGTGTTAAAGAAAATGATGATAGTAGAACAAAAGATGCGATGGCTTATTCTTTGATGAATGGAGGTAAGCGTGTTCGTCCAATCTTATTGTTTTCAGTACTTGAAGGATATGGAATGGATGCACGTGTAGGATATCCTTGTGCTTGTGCCATTGAAATGATTCATACATATTCGTTGGTCCATGATGATTTACCTGCGATGGATAATGATGATTTACGTCGTGGCAAGCCTAGCTGTCATAAGGCTTATGATGAAGCAACAGCTATTCTTGCAGGGGATGGTTTATTGACAAAGGCTTTTGAGGTTGTATTAGACTCTGATTGTAGCGCTGAACAAAAGGTAGCTTTAGTTAAAGCTTTGGCTTGGTATGCTGGTGTAGATGGTATGATTTATGGTCAAACTTTAGATTTGGCAGCTGAAAATGATAAAAACCCTACCTTAGCTTTATTACAAGAAATTGATCATTATAAAACAAGCAAATTATTAACTTTACCATTGGTATGTGGTTGTATACTTGCTAATAAGTTTGATGATGTGGAAAGCTTTCGTAAAATTGGGCTTGTATTAGGCTTGGAATTCCAAATGCAGGATGACATCTTAGATGTAACACGTACAGAAGAAGAATTAGGAAAATCAACAAGTGACGAAGAAAATCATAAGGTAACAGCAATCAGTTTACTTGGATTGAAGGGTGCTCAGGATATGGTCGCAAGCTATGATGAGACGATTCGTAAGGAATTGGCAAAAGTATCTTGTGATGTGACGTCACTGACAAAGGTATTGGATACTTTATTAAAGCGTACATATTAATATATAGATATTTTCCACAAAAAGAGTTATATTAATACTAGCTGAACTAGTCTTTAGCGGACTAGTTTTTTTAACGAGGGTTTAAAAATGAAAAAGATTAGTCAAGTGTATGATATTGAATCACCTAATCAAATCAAGGATATGTCTATCGACGAGCTTACACAGCTATGTCAGGATATTCGTTCCTTTTTGATTGAGTCCATTTCAAAAACAGGAGGACATTTATCAAGCAATTTAGGAATAGTTGAAGTTACAGTGGCAATGCACTATGTATTTGATTCTCCTAAAGATAAAATGATTTTTGATGTAGGACATCAATGTTATACACATAAAATATTAACAGGAAGATCTACGCAATTTGCGACCTTACGAAAAAAAGGTGGCCTTTCTGGTTATCAAAAACGTAGTGAAAGCAAATATGACTGTTGGGAAGCTGGACATTCTTCAACTTCTTTATCAGCTGCTTTAGGTTATGCGATAGCACGCGATCTAACACATGATGATTATCAAGTAATCGCATTAATTGGGGACGGTTCTCTAACTGGTGGCATGGCTTTAGAAGCCTTAAATGACATTGGTTCGAAACAAAAGAAAATGGTCATTATTTTTAATGATAATAATATGTCTATTTCTAAAAATTACAGTGGCGTCGAAAAACGCATTACGGATATTCGTGCATCTCACTTATATATCGACTTAAAACACGATGTAAAAAATAACTTAAAGTCTAATAAATTAGGATCTAATGTATTGAATACATTGTCACATTTTCGTGATAAGATCAAAGATGAAGTGATTGATGCTCCATTGTTTAAGGAATTCAATCTAGATTACATGGGACCTGTAGATGGGCATGATATCGCAAGTTTGATCAAAGTTTTTCAAGCCGCAAAGGATCATAATGGCCCGATTGTGATACATGTTTTAACACAAAAGGGTAAAGGCTATAAATATGCTGAACAGGATAAGGTCGGTAAATGGCATGGCGTATCCCCATTTGATATTGCGACAGGAAAATCTTTATCGATACTTCCACCTAATGAGATTTCATGGTCACAAGTGATTTCGAATACGGTTATGGATTTGGCTGAAAAGGATAAGCGTATCGTTGCGATAACACCAGCTATGGCTCAAGGAAGTAAGCTGCTCGATTTTCAAAAACGTTTTCCAGATCGTTTCTTTGATTGTGGGATTGCTGAGCAGCATGCCGTGACCATGGCTTGTGCTATGGCACTGGGTGGATTAAAGCCATTTGTGAGTATTTATTCTTCTTTCCTTCAAAGAGCCTATGATCAAGTCAATCACGACATGGCAAGAATGAATGTGCCTGTTGTGATTGGAATCGATCGTTGTGGTCTTGTCGGAGATGATGGTGAAACGCATCAAGGCGTATTTGACATTGCGATGCTTAGAAGTATACCTAATCTTATCTTGTCTCAACCTAAAGATTCCAATGAAGCACAGGATTTGATTTATACTGCCTTTGAATCAAATCTTCCTTTCTGTATTCGTTATCCTCGTGGAAATACAGAATATGCTAAGAAAAAAAGTTATTCAATGATTTCTATTGGAACTTGGGAAAAATATGTTGTGGGAACACCTACGCAGATTGTGATTACGTATGGTCCAGATGTGGATCATGTGATCTATAAAGCTCGCGAAAATCAAATGGGTTTATTGGTTGTGAATGCTCGATTCTTTAAACCAATAGATGAAGTTATGATGAAAGATTTATTAAAAATGCATCTTCCAATTACAGTTTATGAAACAGACATCAAAAAAGGTGGCTTATCAAGTGCTATCTTAGAATATATCAATACGCTCGATGAAAAGATTCATGTATTAGGTATTGGTGATCATTATGTATGTCATGGTTCGATTCGGGCTTTGCGAATTCAAGAAGGAATAAGTACAGAATGTTTATTTGAGGAATTAGAAAAAAATGGCTAAGGATCGTTTAGATAAATTCTTGTTGAATCAAATTTCAACGCGTGCCAAGGCACAAGATATGATTAAAGAGGGTAAGGTCAAGGTCAATGATAAAACCATTAAAAAGTGCTCTTTTTTGGTGGATGAAAATGATGTGATCGAAGTCTTACATACTGAAGATGAATTTGTATCGCGTGGAGCCTTTAAATTAAAGGGATGTCTTGATCAGTATCATGTTAGTATAAAAGATCAGGTTGTCTTGGATATTGGTGCGAGTACTGGTGGTTTTACAGATGTTTGTCTTCGTTATGGAGCTAAAAAAGTATATGCTCTAGATGTTGGGCATTTACAGCTTGCCAAGGAACTTGAAGAAGATAGTCGTGTTGTTAAAATGGAAGGACATAACGCAAGAGAAATCATACCGGAATGGTTTGATGAACCAATTGAATTTATGTGTATGGATGTTAGTTTTATTTCGTGCAAAACAATCCTTGAACATGTTTTAAATGTCTTATCCATTGAGCATATTGCGATTTTAGTCAAGCCACAATTTGAGTGTGGACCACAAGCCTTGAATAAGCATGGTGTCCTTAAAAATTCAAAGCTTGCCTTACAAATTGTGGAGGATGTAAAATCCTTTCTGTTTCAGTATTATAAAGATGTACAAGCGATGCCTAGTATTCTAGAAGGAAGAAGTGGCAATCAGGAATATATGGTGTATGCCAAGAATCTAAGAATATCTTAATGTGAAGATATTCTTATTTTTTTGTGAACCTTTTAAGGTTGGTTTTTTATGATTTATTTTCACTTCAAAATCAGTTAAAATAGAATAAGACTTGAGGTGATTTTGTGATTGAACAATTATCGGTAAAAGATTATGTTTTATTTGAATCCTGCGATATTGATTTTACCAATGGAATGAGTGTCATTACGGGTGAGACGGGAGCAGGTAAATCTTTATTGATTGATGCGATTGGATATTTGAGTGGGGATCGTATTAAATCCAATGTGATTCGTAAAGGAAAGGATAAGGCTGTTTTATCCATGGTTTTAACTTCTAATGAGGAAGTAAATGCGATATTGGAAGAAAATGGCTTCGACACAGAGGATCAGGTGATTATTTCGCGTACAATTTTAAATAATAATAAGAGTACTGTACGTATTAATCAAACTGTTACGACGCTCTCTTTTGTTCGTAAAATCGTCAATTTATTGGTAGATATTCATTCGCAGATGGATACATATCGGTTGATGGATACAAAACTACAAATAGAACTTTTAGATAGCTATGCGAATACCAATGGATTAAAGGAACAAGTGAAACAGGCGTATAATCATTATTCGAATGTATTAAATGAGTTGGATACTTTAAAGAATGAAGAATTTTCGGATGCGGAATTAGAATTTTTAACAGCGCAGCTTGATGAAATAGAGAATGCGAATGTCAAGGAAAATGAAATGGATGAATTAGAAGAACAAATTCATGAGGCTACGCATTGGTTTAAAAACAAGGAAGATCTTTCTGAATGCTTATATGAAATGGATAAGGAAAATGGGGCTTTGGATTCTTTATACATGTTATATAAACAAGCATCAAAATCACCTGTACTGAATGCTTATGAGGATTCTTTTAAAAACTTGTATTATTCTTTACAAAATATTGATGAGGAATTAAAAAACATTCGTGACAATCATTCGAATGACGCTTTAGATTTAGATAGCTTACAGGCGCGTCAATATCAAATCAAAAAGTTGTATCGTAAATATGGTGGCTCTTTTGTATCTTTGCAGGAAGCAAAGCAGGGTATCATGGATAAGATCGACCGTATCATTCATCGTCAGGATGTCTTTGATAAATTGGAAAAGGAAAAAGTGGAAGCTTTTAAAACGTATATGGATTTAGCTGAAAAGCTTTCTAGAAAAAGAAAGAGCGTTTTTAAAGAATTAGAAAAGAATGTCATGGTGCATTGTAAAGATTTAATGTTGGAGAATGCTCGCTTTAAAATTTCAAGTATTGAAAAGAAACCATCCAGCAATGGAATTGATGACATTGAATTTTTAGTATCCATGAATCCTGGTCAGGATTTTTCAAGTCTTTCCTTATCGGCATCGGGTGGTGAATTATCTCGTTTGATGTTAGCGTTAAAGGTGGTTTTCCAAGCTACAAATGGCATTGAAACGATTATTTTTGATGAAATCGATACGGGAGTTAGTGGTAAGGTGGCCTTGGCAATGGGTGCTAAGATGAAGGCTTTATCTAAGAATTATCAAGTACTTTGTATTACCCATTTAGCGAGTGTGGCTGTACATGCCGATACGCATTATTTAGTTGAAAAGGTTGTTAAAAACAAAGAAACGATTACTACAGTACATGAATTAGCGCAAGATGAAAAGATTTCTGAATTAGCAATCATGACAAGTGGTCAGGCTAGTGATTCTGCAAAGGCTTCTATGCAGGATTTATGGGTGAAAATCCATGGCTAGAGTCATTTTACATATTGATTTGAATGCCTTTTTTGCGAGCTGTGAAGAAATCAAAAATCCGGATCTAAAGGAATTTCCAGTTGCGGTGGGCTCCTTGAGTAAGCGTGGTGTGATTTCAACTGCGAATTATGAAGCTCGAAAATATGGGGTTCATAGTGCGATGCCAGTTTATGAAGCGTTGCGTTTATGTCCAGATTTAGTTTTAGTACAAGGCGATTATGGATATTATCGTTCGATGTCTGCACAGTTTTTTGCGTATTTAAAGACATATACTCACCAAATTGAACCGGCCAGTATTGATGAATGTTACATGGATGTAACGGATATCATCAAGCGTTATAAAAGGCCATTGGATCTTGTTTTTCAGATTCAAAATGGGGTTTATGAAAAATGTCATTTAAATTGTTCGATTGGTGTAGCGCCCAATCGTTTTCTTGCGAAAATGGCAAGTGATATGCGCAAGCCTAAAGGAATAACGGTTTTAAGAAAGTCGGAGTTAAGCACCAAGCTTTGGCCTTTGAAAATCGATGAAATGCATGGAATCGGTAAAAAGAGTGTGCCTATCTTAAATCAGATTGGTATTTATACGATTGGTGATTTTGCGAATATAAAAAACGAACAGAAAATCATGCAGAAGCTCGGTAAATCAAGCTACAGTTTGATTCAAAAAGCGCGTGGCAATTCGAGTGCCATGCTTTGTTATTCGACGACACAAAAGAGTGTGTCCATTTCGCGTACCTATTCAAATGACTTATATTCTATTGATGAGGTAAGTAGTAATTTAGAAAATATCGTGAGGGAATTGACGCATAAGATGCAGCGTGAGAATCAAAAAGGAAAGCTTGTTACACTTACATTGCGTGATACCACCTTTCATAATGTGTGTCACAGTATCAATCTAAGTGGCTATACGAATACGTATGCCATGATTTTTGGTGCGTGTAAATCTTTATTAGAAGAGTATTTTGAGCCCATTGGATATCGTTATATTGGTGTGCATATTGGTTCTTTAAAGGATGCAAGAAAAATAGTGGAGCAGATGGATCTGTTTGCGATTCCTGTGGAGAATACAGATTCAATCTTAAATCAGCTCAACGAAAAAATGGATTGTAAGTGTTTTATGAAGGCAAGTGATTTATTGAAGAAGGAGGATGCAGATTGAGTTTAAAGTTAGATTATTTTATTGATGAAAATATTCAATTATATCAGGATGATGAGCATTTTCGCTTTAATACAGATACGAAGCTACTCGCAAAATTTGTTCGTTTAAAAAAACAAGAGCGTGTTCTTGATATTGGTACAAACAATGCCGCTATTCTTGTTTACCTAGATCATTTTGATGTGAAAGAATTAGTGGGTGTGGAGGTCTTGGAAGAGACTTCTAAATTAGCACAAAAGAATGTGGATACGTTTATTAAGCATCCTTGTAAAATCGTGAATTTGCCGATACAAGAATATAAGGATGATTTATTTGATGTGGTTGTTTCAAATCCACCTTATTTCAAGTTGAATGCGAATCAAAAGCCTGAAACAATGACGTATCGTCATTTAGGAAGAATGGAAGAAAACTTGACGTTAGAAGAATTGGTGCTTCATGCGAATCGATTATTAAAAAGCTATGGGCGTTTTTATTTTGTGCATCGTCCAAATCGTTTGAATGAAATTAACAAGGTTCTTTATGAAAATCATTTTAGTATTCGTAATATCCAGTTTGCGTATGATCATCGTGACAACAAAGTTAAATCGGTGCTAGTAGAAGCTATTAAAGAGTCAAATTGTGATATGAATGTATTAGAGTCTATTTATATTTAATTTGTGTTATAATAATTTTATGGAATTAGAAGATGCATTAGCGGATTATCGTTTATATTTGAATGTTCTGCAAAGAAAATCGAAGCGAACACAACAATCCTATATTCATGATATTGAATCGTATATTCGTTTTTTAACAATGCGAAATATTACAAAGTGTGAGGATATATCGGTGTTGGATATTGAAGATTTTTTAGATTTCTATGCCCAGGATCATATCGCATCAAGTATGAATCGAATGATTGCGAGTATTCATTCCTTTCATTTGCAGATAGCAACGGCGCATCCTGAGATTCATGATGTTTCTTTACTAATTCATGGGATGAAAGCATCAAAGCATCTGCCTGTGTATTTGAGTGTGGATGAAGTAAAAAAAGTTTTTTCATCTTTTCAAGACAATGAGATAGACCAATATCATAAGACCCTTTTGGTAGTATTGTATTCTTGTGGCTTGCGCGTCAGTGAGCTTTGTGATTTAAAGCTAAATAATGTGCATTTGCAGGAAGGCATTTTAAAGGTTAAAGGGAAAGGAGATAAGGAACGAATTGTTCCGATTTCTTCATATTGTATTTCACAGATGAAATATTATTTAGATTCCATTCGTAGTGTTTGGGATGTAAAAAATGTTTCGTGTTTTTTTGTGAATCGATTAGGCCATGTTTGTACAAGGCAATATGTGCATCAGATGATCAAACAAAAAGTATGTGAATTGAATTTAAACCCTAAAATATCTGCCCATAGCTTTCGCCATTCTTTTGCGACGCATCTTTTAGATAAGAATGCAGATTTAAGAATTGTGCAGGAATTATTAGGTCATAGTAATATTCAGACGACGCAGATTTATACGCATATTCAAGATCAGCGTTTGACAAGTGTTTATGATCGTTGTTTTCAAAAAATAGAAAAATCAAAGGAGGAATAGTATATGTCATGTGAAGGTTGTCCTTCTCAAGGAAAATGTGGTAAAAACAGTGAAACATGTGGAATTCAATCCAATCCAGATAACCACATTAAAAATATTATCACTGTAATGTCTGGTAAGGGTGGAGTAGGTAAATCTACAGTTACGGTTATGCTTGCCAAGGCAATGGCTAAAAAAGGCTTAAAAGTAGGAATTATGGATGCGGATATTACGGGACCTAGTATTCCTCGTTTATTGGCTTTGACGAATGAGCATGCCTATGGAAATGAAAAACAACAATTGATTCCAGTTGAATCGAAAGAGGGAATTAAAGTCATGTCTTTAAACTTCTTAGTTCAAGCGGAATCGGATCCAGTTATCTGGCGTGGTCCTGTTATTGGTGGGGTAGTAAAACAATTCTATACAGATGTTGTATGGGGTGATTTAGATGTATTATTGATTGATATGCCTCCAGGAACTGGGGATGTTGCCCTAACAATTATGCAGTCTATTCCTGTACAGGGAGTTGTGATGGTTTCTACACCACAGCCAATGGTAAGTATGATTGTAGAAAAGGCTTGTCACATGTGTGAAAAGATGGAAGTTAGAGTTTTAGGTATCATCGAAAATATGGCTTACTTAGAATGTCCAAATTGTCATGAAAGAATTGAATTCTACAAGAAGGAAGATGTGGAAGCTTTATGTAATTCCACTTGCACGAAGCTATATGGTACACTTCCAATGTTGGATTTGATTCGTGATATCAATGAATATGATGCATATTCTAAAGAACAGCAGGAAAAGGTAGATGCTTATTTAAGTGATATTGCTTCTGAAGTCTTAGAAGATATTGCCTAATGGAATACGTATTAAGTCGAAAAACGAATTGTACAAAAATTAAGATTCGTGTAATTGAAGGAGTGGTTCAGGTGAGCGCTCCTTTCTCTGTTTCTAAAAAGGTAATTGATGAATTTGTGCATGAACAGGAAGCTTGGATCAAAGAACAGATGGATAAGAATCCTATTCTTAAAAACAATGATATCGTTGAATTATTAGGTGAAAGCTTTCATTTGCATTTTATTGATGTGCCTCGATGCTACGTAGAAAAGGATCAATTGTATTTATTTCCAAATAAGGAATTGATTCAACGTTTTCTTAAGAAGAATGCGAAAAAGTATATCGATCTTCGATTTGAATTTTTTTGCGAGCAATTACAGATACACAATATTTCTTTACAATATGGTTTTTATAAAAGTAAATGGGGTAGCTGTACGCCTAAGAAGCATAAAATTTGTTTCAATGTGAATCTTATATTCATGCCCCTTGAATTTATTGATGCGATTATTCTTCATGAGCTTGCTCATTTATATCATTTAAACCATTCAAAAGATTTCTATGATTTACTTTGTACTTGGTTACCAGAATATAAACAAGTTATGAAAAAATCTAAGAATCGATCGATTCCTAGATTATGGTAAAAGAAAAGAGCTCAGGTTGAGCTCTAATTTTTTTATACGTTAATTGCAGCGTGCATTCCTAATGCATCTTTTTCTTTAGCTAGAATTGGATCAATGAATTCTTTGAAGAATTCTTCTGTTTGTTGAACTGAACGTCCTACGAAGTTTTCTGGTTTCATGATTGAAAGAATTTGTTCTTTTGTCATGCCAAACTTAGGATCAGCAGCAATACGATCGATTAAATCGTTTGGTTTTCCTTCTTCTTTAACGACACGTCCAGCTGCCATTGAGTGTTGACGAATCAATTCGTGCAATTCTTGACGGTCCCCACCAGCTTTAACAGCGTCCATCATGATGTTCTCTGTTGCCATGAATGGCAATTCTTTTAATAGGTTAGCTTCCACAACCTTTGGATAAACAACTAGACCATCACTTACATTTAAGTAAAGATCTAATAGTCCATCTGTAGCTAAAAAGGCTTCGGCAATAGAGATACGTTTGTTTGCTGAGTCATCTAATGTTCTTTCAAACCATTGTGTACTTGCTGTGATTGCTGGGTTGATTGAATCGGCAATAATATAGTTAGCTAAGGCAGCCATTCTTTCTGAACGCATAGGATTACGTTTGTAGGCCATTGCACTTGAACCAATTTGCGATTTTTCAAATGGTTCTTCAATTTCTTTCATATGTTGTAATAAACGAATATCATTACTGAATTTGTGTGCACTTTGAGCAATTTGAACTAATACTTGTAAAACTTGTGTATCATATTTACGTGTATATGTTTGTCCACTTACAGCGAAGTATTGGTCATATCCAAGTTTTTCACAAATCTTTTCATCTAAAGCTTTAACCTTGTCTGTATCACCTTCAAACAATTCCATAAAGCTTGCTTGTGTACCAGTTGTACCTTTACATCCTAATAATTTCTTATTGTCGATTAAGTGTTGGATTTCCATGTAATCCATATATAAGTCTTGTGCCCATAGGCTAGCTCTTTTTCCAACTGTTGTTGGCTGTGCAGGCTGGAAGTGTGTAAAGGCAAGACATGGCATGTCTTTGTATTTTAATGCGAATTCTTCTAATTTTTCTAATACATTGACAATTTTCTTTTGTACAAGCTCTAAAGCTTCGTGCATAATAATCAAATCTGTGTTATCACCTACATAACAGCTTGTAGCACCTAAGTGAATGATTCCTTTTGCCTTAGGACATTGTACTCCATATGCATATACGTGTGACATAACGTCGTGGCGTACTTCTTTTTCTCTTGCCTTGGCAACATCGTAGTTAATATCCAATGCGTGTGCTTTCAATTCTTCGATTTGTTCATCTGTGATGTCTAATCCAAGTTCTTTTTCTGATTCAGCAAGAGCAATCCAAAGTCTTCTCCAAGTCGTAAATTTCTTGTCGTTTGAAAATAATGCTTGCATTTCCTTTGATGCGTATCTCTGTGAAAGAGGAGATTGGTAATATTCGTTCATTTGTTCCACCTATTCTAGTTAGTTTTTCTCTAACAGTAATATTATATGTGTTTCAATTTTTAAATTCAACTTCAATTGTTGTATAATAAAAGAGTATGGAAAAGGAGCGTTTATGAAAACTTTATCTATATTATCTACAAAGCTAAGTGCTTGGGGCTTACACTTAATTGGAAGAGGTGGATCGATGCCTGGTTCTATTGGTTGTAAGGTCGATGCGAATATATTAACAAAATTAAAATTCAATGGTCCTGTGATTCTTGTGACGGGTACCAATGGGAAAACGAGTACAGCCAATATGATTACCGACTTATTTGAAAAAGCAGGCTATCATGTTATTTCCAATCGTAAAGGCGATAACTTAAAGGCTGGTATTGTGACTACTTTACTTACGAATAGTAAGTTAAATGGTGAAATAAAAGCCAATGCGGTTGTACTAGAATGTGATGAATTAAATGTAAGACATATTCTTCCATTCATTCCGGTTACGGATTTTGTGGTCAATAACTTCTTCCGTGATCAATTGGATCGTGCTCGTGAAATGGAGCAATTGATTGATTCGATTGAAAAGGTGTTGCCAGAATATAAGGGGCGTTTAATTTTAAATGGAAATGATCCAAATGTTGTACGTTTAAATTTAGTTGCGAAGAATGCAAGTTTCTCTTATTTTGGTATGGATGAAAACAAGTATTCGGTTAAAACTACAAAAGAGGCGAGTGAAGGCAAGTTCTGTCCAAAGTGTGGAGCTCGATTGGAATATGATTTTTATCAATATTCTCATATTGGTAAATTCCATTGTTCTAAATGTGATTTTGAATCACCTGCATTAAATACTTGTTTAAAGGATATTGATTTGGATAAGGAAACTTTTGTATGTGATCAGACAACATTTAAATCTCCATATGAAGGTATGTATTCTATGTATAATTGTGCGGTTGTATTGAATATGGCTAAAAATTATGGTATTTCTCTAGATTGTGTTAAATCTGTATTTAGTCATGCTCCTCAACCTGCAGGAAGAAATGAAATGTTTAAATCGGAGGATCAGACTTGTATTTTAAATTTAGTTAAGAATCCTACGGGAGCTAACGAGGTTATGAAGGTCATTGAAAAGGATCCTTCGGATAAAACGATTGTGATTGTATTAAATGATCGTGAGCAGGATGGAACAGATGTAAGCTGGATTTATGATACTTTCTTTGAAAAAATAATGTCGAATAGCACAAAGGAAATTATTTGTACAGGGCTTCGTGCGAATGATATGGCATTGCGTATTTATTATGGTGGATATGAGGGGCCATTAAGTGTTGTTGATACGTTGGATGTTGCAGTTAAAGCAGCTTTAGCAAGTAAGCGTACAACCTATGCGATTGCAACATATACAGCATTATTACCTACGCGAAATGCGATCAAAAAGGAGATGGGTCTATGAAAGTAGTTTGGATGTATCATGATATCATGGATCTATATGGGGATAAGGGAAATATGATGGTTCTAAAAAAACGTTGTTTAGACCGTGGCATTCCTTTTGAATTAGATACTTGTGGTATTGGTGAAGAAAAAGATTTAAGTGAATATGATTTAGTTTTCTTAGGTGGTGGTGCAGATAAGGAACAGATTAGTTTGATTCCTGATTTATTATCGCGTAAAGAAAATATCAAGAAGGCAATGGACGAAAAAACGTTTGTGCTTTTGATTTGTGGAGGTTATCAATTATTTGGTCAATATTATATAGCTGCCAATAATGAAAAGATTTCCGGTTTACAGTTTTATGATTATTATACAGATACAGGAAAAGCGGGAAGTCGTTGTATTGGAAACATTGTGATTGATGCAGATTTAGATGGCCTTCAAACGCGTATTGTTGGTTTTGAAAACCATGGTGGTCAAACATTGAATGTCAAACATCCTTTAGGGAAGGTCGTAAAAGGTTATGGTAATAGTTTTGGCGCTGGCTATGAAGGATTTTACGATGGAAAAATTTTAGGTACTTATTTACATGGTCCATTGCTTCCGAAAAATCCAGAGGTTGCTGATTTTGTCATTTCAAAAGCGCTTCAAAAGAGAAATCCAGATTTCAAATATAGTGATTTGAAGCCTTTAGAAGATAAGTTTGAGAAAATGGCTCGTGAGGCTGTGTTTAAAAAACTAGAAATATAAAAAAAGATGTCAAATGACATCTAAAAACATAGTACTAAGGGGTTTTATTATATTTTGACTCGAACGAATGATTGTGTACTATGTTTTTTAACACTCACTCCTTTCATGGTTTTAGTATATATGTTAAATTGACATTATACATGTCATTATAGTGAGGACTTATATGAAAAAATTAATATTATCAATTGCGTTGATATTAGTGAGTCTAACTACGCCAATATCAGCTTATGAGATTGATTCCATACCAGATTATGATGGGGCTGCTTATGTTGAGATTCATGATAATGAACCTGAATTTGATGCGAAGGATATGAATAAGAAAAGCTTTGAATCTTATTCAAATCTGGATGATTTAAATCGTCCGGGTGTTGCGTATGCGAATGTTTCCAAAGATTTAATGCCAACTACTAAGCGTGGTAGTATTGGTATGGTAAAGCCTGTTGGATGGCATACAATTCGTTATAAGGAAATTGATGGTAAGTACTTATATAATCGTTGTCATTTAATTGGATATCAGTTAACAGGTGAAAATGCGAATCGGAAAAATTTAATAACGGGAACGCGTTATTTAAATGTAGAGGGTATGCTACCTTTTGAAAATGAGGTTACGCAATATATAAAGAAGACGAATCATCATGTGCTATATCGGGTAACCCCAATTTATGAGGGTGATAATCTGATTGCGGATGGTGTTCAGATTGAGGCATATTCTGTAGAAGATAAAGGTCAAGGTATATCGTTTAATGTATTTTGTTATAACGTGCAGCCAGGTATTACGATTGATTATAAAACGGGAGATTCAAGCCGCTCGAAAGAGAATATTATAAAAGAGTATGAGGTTAAGGAAGATACAACGTCTTATATTTTGAATGTGAATACACATAAATTTCATAATCCAACATGTTCGAGTGTTCGATTAATGAAAGATGAAAATAAGATTGAATCACATGATTCTAGAGATGCATTGATTCAGCAGGGGTATGCTCCTTGTAAAAACTGCAATCCATAGGAGATCAAAATGAAAAAAATAGTTACAATGCTTTGTGTATGTGTTTTATCTTTATCATTATTTGGTTGTTCAAAACCAGAAAATAATGTGGAACTAAAAAAGAATGTTTCATGTCAATTATTAGATGTTTTAACAATCACAAATGAATCTGATAATTCTACTTACTATTATTATTTAGCTAGTATTGAGAATAAGGGAAAGAAGCCTTATAATACACAAAATCTATCTTATCGTGTTACGGATGATAATGAGAAAGAAATTAGTGTCATTGATAAATATCAGTCAACACCTACATATGTGATCAATAAAGGTCAAAATACGTATATCTATGGTTATATTGGCTTTCCGAATAATGACCAGAAAAATTTAGGTATTTCTTTCAACAACAAGAAGCAATTTTTGCCTTTTAAAGCTTTCAAGATTCGTAAGGCAAGTGATAAAAATGTAAAAGATTCGAAGGAATTAAAATACACTTTCTTTGAGGATGACACGTTAAAAATGGATGTGGATGCTTCAAAGGCAAAATATGTGTATGAGAATAATGAAACAGTATTAAAAAATGTAAAGATTACATATAAGAATAAAACGGATTCTCGTATTATTGTTCCTTATTTAACTCCAAGTGCAACTCTAGAAGGTATTGATTTAGAGGATAAGGGTGAATTTAAAAGTATGGAAGAAATTCAAAAGCATGATTTTACAACGAATGGTATGGCTCCTAAAACGCAAAGCTTTAAAGCAAGTGTCACAGGATACGTGCTATATTTCTTAGATAAGAAACAAACTGTAAATACCGAAATTGAATTCCATTTTGGTAATGCAGCTCCGGATTTCACAGATAAAAATACAAAGCCATTTATTGTACATATGAATTCAAAAGCGTTTGGAAAATCAAATACATTTAAGATTGGACTTGAATAAAGTCCTTTTCTTTTTAGTTCACATTGTTGTATAATTTTCGCGGTGATTTAAATGAAAGATAAAAAAGGTTTAGTTCTTGAAGGTGGAGGCTTTCGAGGCATGTATACTTGTGGTGTCATTGATGTATTCATGGAAAATGACATTGAATTTGATCATGCGGTTGGTGTAAGTGCCGGTGCCGCTTTTGGTTGTAATATTAAGTCAAAACAAATTGGTCGTGCTTTACGCTATAACAAGCGCTTTTGTCAGGATCCAAGATATTCGAGTTTAAAAAGCTTTATTAAAACGGGAAATCTTTACAATAAAGAGTTTGCGTATGGAGTTGTTCCTACATTATTAGATCCGTTTGATACAAAGGTATTTAAGGAAAATCCTTTACGTTTTACACTTGTTTGTACAGATATCCATACAGGAAAGCCAGTATATCATGATATTGAAAATGGGGATGCTTTAGATATTGAATGGATCCGTGCCTCTTCTGCAATTCCTGTTGTTTCAAAGCCAGTTAAAATTGATGGCTATGAGTTATTAGATGGTGGTGTCAGCGATTCAATACCAGTTGAATGGATGATGAATCAGCAAGTCACAAAAACGGTCGTAATATTAACGCGTGATAAAAGCTACCGAAAAGAGCCAATGAAATTTATGGGTGTCATAAAAAGATCTTTAAAAGAATATCCAAAATTGATTGAGGCATTAGAAATGCGGCATAAGCGTTATAATGATACTTTAGAAAAAATTGATCAGTTAGAAAGAGAAGGGAAAATCTATGTAATTCGACCTTCTAAACCGATTGCGTGCGCAATGATTGAAAAGGATCCAAACCATCTACAAGAAATTTATGATATTGGTAGAATGGATGCATTGAATCATTTAGAAAAATTAAAGAAATATTTGTGAAACGTTTCACATATGCAAGAGGGTATTTTCTTATTCAATAAATTTTGTTACACTTATACAAAATTTAGGAGATGATATAATGAAGTTTTTTAAAAAACCAGGACGCATTCTTTTAACTATCATGATTATACTCGCAATTGTATGTCCATACCGTATCCATATGTATAAAACAAAGATTGAAGAAATTCAATCTGGTAAACTTCAAATTGAAGATATGCAGTATGCAGCATCAGACTTGCATCCATATTCTGCATATTTGATGGCAATCCCATATATCATTATTGAAGTAACATTATGTTCATTATATTATGTAAGAACCAGAGATGCATAGACTCTCTGATTTAACGTGAAAACAAAAAAGATGAACAACTATACGTCTCGATTCAAATCAGAAGGTCGATAAGTAAAGTAAATTTGAAGATTCATAATATGATTATGGGTCACCATTCAAATTTATATTTAATTAGAACGATTGTATTATATATAAATAAATTAAAAGCAGATTTTGTTGATAATCTTATATTATCCAATAATTCTGCTCTTTTTTATAATCCATAAATATTACATAAGGTACATTATGCGAAGTTTGTACTAAAAGAACACTGATTTTGATGAAATTACCTGTTTTCATGAAACTAACAGCTTCTTTAAGAAACTAACAACTTCTTTTAAGAAATTATCTTGTTTCTTCATTATGAAACTAAGAACTTCTTTTACTAAAATATCTTGTTTACGTAATATGAAAGTAACAGCTTCTTTTACGAAAAAGATTTGTTCTAACTTCATGAAACTAAGAATTTCCAAAGTTTGCTTCGTTTGTTTGTAAAAGCACAATAAAACAAAGAAACATTGAGTCTCTTTGTTCTATGCATTCGAGATGTAATCACAGATGTTCTTAGATGCAGGTGCTTTCGATGAAGGTCTTCTCTTTTTACGAGTTGGACTTCCTGTGATGATGGCAACTACCTCTTTTGCAACTTCAGTTGGCTTCATACGATGGTATTCATCTTCTGCCAAGATTTGTCGAACATATCGTGCGATATCGTCTGATGTTACATCTGTGTAGATTTGATGAACTTTACCAATTACGATGTTGATCATCTTGCTTTCGTAAGCCAAGTTCTCAACATTTGTTTCTGGCATCTCGTATTTGTTCTTGTCACTTTCGGCAAGCATCAGAATCTGTTCATCTTCCATTTCTTCAACCTTTGCCTGATTGACCATGTCGATGGCTCCCTTCAGCTGACCAAAGTGTTTCTTGCTGACCGACTTGATGAACTTTTCATTGATGATTACGATTTTACCCTTTGACCGATTGTCCAGATATTCAATCATGATCCATTTGTACAGCCAGATGAGCATATTGATGATTCCACCTGTACATTCATACAGAGTATCTGAAAGCTTTTGTGCCTGTTCTTTCGTAATCGGTTTATCAAGCCACTGCCAAGTTAAAAGCATACTCAACAGGAAGTTGAAATACTCCTTATCGGATGTATAGGCAGAAGCATTGATATATTCCCCCGCTCGACGAGCATTACGAAGCATTCCAAACAGCTTTTTGTAGGCTTCATCTGTACCAACTACACTCAAGGCAATCTTTGTCTTGTTTACGATACCAAGAAGACCTTCGTAGCTGTTTTCCTTGTTGCTGTTGAAGTTGATAAGCTGAATCTCGTCAAGAACGATGGTTCCAATTGAAAACTTCTCAATTAGCTCACAGACTTTCAACTGTTTTTCAGCCAAGCTCCTACACTTTTTGGTAATCATCAGTTCGTATACTGGTTCAGGATAGCCTAAAGCGTTGTCGATAGCCTCTCCAATCTGTCGATACAGAGTGGCAAAGTTGCTGTTAGGCATACAGCTTACAACAAGATACGTGATTTGGGTGATATTTGTTGCAGGGTCAGGATGATGCATGATGACCTGTGGAATGTTATCGAAAAGCTGTTTCAGTGAAGTGGATTTACCACATCCGGAATAGCCAAGCAATGCAAATCCAGTTGGAGCACTGTCTTCAATCTTGCCACGCATCTTGATGATTTGTCTTGTTGTTTGTTCATTGATTGAGAATTGGATGTCTTCCTCGTTCCAGACATACATCTTTCGAAGCATGTAGGAACTTGAAACAACATCGTAATTGATGAATTCAAGCTGTTTGTGAAATGACAAAGGCAGTCTAAGACGTTTCAGACTCAGAACAGTTTCTTTCTGTTCGTTGATTGTCATGTCGTCCAGTTCACCCATATCAACAGCAGGAATCGGACACGTATAAGCATTGATAAGTTCTTTCCCGTCTCTAGGACGAGGCAGAGCTTCAATAAACGGATTTCCGTTAAAGTCTTTGTTGGATGATTTCACATACTTGGCATCTACAGGACCGATACGGTTGCATTCCTCGTATGTGTACTGGTTCTGGTCTTTGTCAACATCCGTATACCAGTACTTCCAGTTAAGTTCTTCCATATGGATACCTCCTACATTTTTTCCATGATTTTTGCCAAAGCTTCATCGAATGATACGATTTCAGAATTATTTTGAGGTTCTGGCTCAGCCAAAACTTCAGGTTCTGTATCATTCATTGGAATCATTGGTGGAGTTTCTTCTGTGTTCAAACGAGAACCAATCGTATTCGACTCCATAAAGGTAATGCTTTCTTCTTTACGGTTTTTACGAATGTTTTTCGTTTTTGAGTCGCTAGGAGCTGTGTTGTTAGCAATTCGAACAGCATCGTTCATCGTTGCCTCCATTCCCATACGTCTGGCACAGCGAATCTCCTGATCTTCTTGAGCTTTCTCTTTAATAAGCTCTTTTTTCTTTGCCTTGAATTCTTCATAAGCACGTAATGACTTGCCGTTGAATTCAAAGTTTCCAGCTCGGTTCTGGTTCAAGCCAGCCTTAACAAGACGGTTGCCTGCAATAAACCAAAGTGAGCCAACATTTCTTTCGTCAAGGCGACATTTCAAAGGCACTGAATTCCCTTTGGCCATCGTAATCTGTTCTGCAAGCCAAGGATCGTTTGCAATATAGAACAATCCGTTCCATTCGATACCTTTACGTGTGATACGAGCAGTCACTTCTCTACGGATTGAGTATTCGAACTGGTCAAGGTTTGTAATTGGTCTTGGTGCTCCAAATTTCTTGCATCCATAGTCCCAAATCTCTAGTGGAATTGGATGTACAGATTTGTTGATCATATCACTTGTCATTGGATATTCAGCCATTGTCATCATATTGTGAGCAATCGTCTGATTGATGACGAACACCCAGATATCGTCCAATGTAAGAATAGCATTCTTATGATGGTTCGAATCATGCCGTTGGGTAATCAAACCTCTGCCTTCAAGCAAATCATTCTGTACCGAATGATACTGGTGGAATAGCTGTTCTACCTGCCCTTTCAGTGACCCCATAGCTGGTGGCACTAGCTCCAGAGTGATGTTCAACTCGTTGCAGATACGTTTGACCTCTTTGGAACGATATTCAGAACCACGGTCACTGCGAAGTCGGTTTGGCAAAACATTGATGTCCCATAAGCCATCTTTTAGCTCCAAGCCGTAACGCCTGCAAAGCTGTTTATTGTCTTCACCAAGGTTCAAAAGACAGTTTGTGAATCCAAGTACTGAGTTATTCTCCAAAGAAACAGATACTGCCGTAATCATTCGTGAATAGACATCAACCATTGCATGCACGATTGGACGTCCGATTACCTTTGTTGGATCAACTTCACTGACAATGGATACATCCATTTCAACTTCATCCATTTCGAATAAATCTCCAGGGCCATGCACATTAAGAAGATTGTCTGAAACAAGCATACGTTCATTGTTTCTGTATTCACGTTTGGATGTTTTACATACACGGCGTGCTTTAGCTGATGTATGAGTAACAATATAGTTCTCCATTTGGCTTTTAGTAGGTCGCTGGTCGATTGGCAGCAGCTTATTCTGTACTACTACACCTTTGCTTGTCTGTGTTTCTACACGAGCTGTGAAATATTTTGTGAGCATCCAGTCATAAGTTGTTGCATAAGACTTTTCTCTGCCAGATAAATAGTGTTTACAGCAGTCATCAAAGATTTCACGCAGTTCATCAGTTAGAGGGATACCCTGTTCAAACATAGGTGGACGACCTGTTTTTGTAGAATAATGCATATTGGCTTTACTTTTCTTTCCAATTTGTGGAAGTAAAGCGAATGGATCAAGGCCGTTTGTCAGATATTGTTTGATTACATAGAATACAGTCTTTTTAGAGATGTTGTATTTATCAGCAAGTTCCTGAAAACACGGTTTAGGCTTTCTGGTTCCTAAGCAAAAGTAGCACGGTCCGTAGATATCTCCGACTGTTTCAACAATATCTTTGTTGCGTAGATAGATTTCCTTTGTTTTCTCTGGTAATGAATCAAAGTCAAATACTTTATCAAACTTGGGTTCTCTAACAGCAATTTGTTTCTTATTGACAAAATGCTGAAGTGTTTGAATATGCCATTCGTTGATTTCAGTTTTCTCTTTAATTCCATTGATGAGAATCGTAACAAAGTAATCTTTATTCATGTAGATTACTCTATGATCAATGTTTTGTTCCATATCATGAAGAATGGAACCTACTTTCAGGTTTAATGTTGTGAGCATACTAAGCTGCCTCCTTTCACTTCGGGTAATACATCCCTGTAAATCTCAAGCAAATACTGGAAATCAAGCGGTTCTGATTCCATATCAACTTGGATTTTTTTTGTTGCAATATAATGTTTCAGCATGGACATTTCATCAAATACACTGGATAAATCGTAGAACATACATACCATACGTATATTCTCTGCTAAAACAATATTCATTTCATCCTTGTAGACGATTTCAAACGGTACATGTCTGAATTTTTCCCAGTAGACCTTTTCGACAGCGAGCTTTTCCTTGGCACGCTTTTTTTTCAACACATTTCTTGATGGTTTCACACTGAACACTTTCTCTTTGCCATCCTTGTATGTTACGTAGAAATCGGATGTCATATACGTATGACGGTTTCGTGGATGTTTCACGTTATAGTCGTCACAGATTTCCAATGTCGTTTCAAGGTCTAAAGGATACTGTTCACGAATATCCTCGATTTCATCATTCCATCTCAGGATATGCCAGTAATAGGTTTCCCCTTGTGATAGAAGTTCAACAGTGCGTCCTGTTTTCCAGTCCTTTGGGTTAGAGCAAGTCCCAACACTGCTGATTTCTCTTGTCTGAATCCACGGAAGGTAGGAGGCTCCAGAGCCTTTACCCCTACCCTCGTTTATTTTTGTGTCGTTTTTTATTGACAGCACGGCGGATTCTCTTTCTAGTGTTCTTTCTATAACGTCTTGCTCTACGACGTTGTTCATTGCGAACAGTCATCAAAAACATTCCATTTGAAACTTTTCTACGTCGATAACCAATCATATGTACTGGATCAATCTTGGAAAAGAACGAAACATAACGTGGATAATCATCGAATAAAAGCTGAAGAAGTACACGCTGTTCTCTAAAGGTAAAGTAGTCTACACTTTTGGTGTGAATCATCTGTACCACCTTCATTGGCAGTTCTTCTTCATCTCCTTTACATCTAAAGGCTTCAACTACTTCGTTGTCTGTCAGATGCTTGTCACGCATTAGTACTTCAAGCTGGTATCTTACGATTTTGTAGAAGATAGAGCCCTTTGAATAGTAGGTTGAATACATCTTGAATTCAGTATCTCTGTCATACGAGCCTTTGATTGGGATGAATTCCATTCGGTTCATATCCTGAATAAAACGCTGGTCAGGCTGTACATATTCCAAAATACATTTGTGCTTCCAACATGTAAAAGAACCTGGATACTGGTGCTGAAAGTGATAGACAATGTGTCCAAATCGAGTCATATCTTCTTTCATACATTCTGGACATACGCATAGATGTTCATCATTGTGGTACGGAATGATGTCGTACTGGTCTTTAATATCCTGCTTGTAGATTGAAAGTATACTTTTTGACCAAGTATTGTCAGAAATCAATCCAAGCACTTTCGGGAAATAGTCCAGATGACGAACGACTTTCTTTCCATCAATAATACGGTAACTTCTAAGCATATCATTGACGTCTATAAAGCCATTTGCAAGAGCTAGTCGATTCATCCAGCTAACAGGAAGTTCATCAACATCGGGTAAAAATTCTACAGGTAACATATCTTATTCCTCCTTTGTTACTCCTCAGAGACTTTCTCATCCCTGATCACATCTTCATAATAAATCAATAATATGAAATTAACCGTATTGCAAAAATCAGTGTTTTTGTATGTACAAGGCTTCTGAAAACTGTTATCATATAGTTGTAAATAGGAAGATGAAGGAACAAATATGCAGATCAAGATTAAAGCTTTGGCCGATATTGAGTTTCTTAGTGCTAAAGTAGACAAAAAACATAATATTATTCACGTACAGGCTAAAAATCTTCTGGACTCTACTGGAAAAGACTGTGATTCTGATGGATGTACAGGCAAATATATAGCTCATGGCTTTGTTGAAACTGTTTATGAGGATTTGAACATTGATGGTTATCGAGTATTTATCCACTTAACAACAAGACGTGCCTTCTGCCCTAAGTGTAATAATGTTGTAAATAGCAAGCCTGCATGTCTTACAAGAGACTTTGTTCCAGACGAGAATGAAGAAAGCTGGTCTGGAAACCATAGAACAACAAATAGATTCCTTGACTGGATTGAGTATCTGGTTTTCAAATATGGAGTTGATGTAACCAGTGAAATGACAGGAGTCAAACCTAGAAGGCTGTATTACATTCGTCAGGCTTATCGTGACAGAAATACGGATATGCACATGGGCGAACGCTCATTAGTAATTGCAAAGTCTAGACACAATAGCAAGAATTTTTATCTGGTCATTGATACGATGTGTGATTCAGACCTTCTTGACTACTTCAATTCACCTAAACTGGCTTTAAATTACGTTCTTGCTCTGAAACGGAACAATCCTGCAATTCGTAAGGTAACTGTACCTGCGGATTTTAAATACGTGGATGTATTAGCTCGTGTATTTGGTCAAGATAATGTGCAGTATGATTTCCGTTCCTTGCAGTCAATGATTACTACAGGCTGTTTCAATGCGTACAGAGAGCAAAGAAATTCGGATGATGAATCATCTATAGAAACCGAAGAGCATCTTTTCAGAACCCCAAGAACTCAGCTGACACATGATGAGCAGATTCAGCTTGATAATCTTCTTAGAACATCCCCTGTTTTCCATGATTACTATTATTTACAGCGTGATTACTGGTATTCACTGGATGAAAAGGTTGTTTTAAAGACTAAAATCAAGAATGCTGACGTTATTGATGAAATCATGAAAGATAAGAATCGCATCAGTAATCGTGATAAAGACAAATCAATTGATGATATTACGTATGAGCTTGGATGCAATCTGGATTTGAACGAACGTAAAGAATATATTCTATATAAGATGAACAAGTCTTGCAAAAAGTATGAAGAAAGTCAATATGATGAAACAGTAGAAGTTGATGTGGATCAGGAGGACGCCTATGAATAAATTTAATCTTGGTGATATCGTCTATTTCATAGCTAACGGATATCATATTCGAGAAGCCACGGTTATTCGAAACGGTTCAGGTTTCTGCACCATAAAGTTCAATGACAATGAAACTCCAGCAGGAACCAGAGTCAGAGAATCCAAGTTATTCCAAACTAAGCAGGAAGCTGAAGTTGTAGTTGAAAAAACACATAACACACTGTTATACTAGGCTTTGTTGGATTTGTTAGCCACCTTTTAGAGGTGAGAATATGAAAGAACAATTATAACTGAAAAATCACTTAAAGGAAGTTCGCGCAGAAGCAAATCTTTCTCAAGCTCAACTTGCAGAAATGGCGGGTGTATCAAGAAACACGATTAGTTCTATTGAAACAGGACAGTTTAATCCAACTGCAAAATTGGTTCTAATTCTTTGTATTGCATTGGACAAAAAAATTTGAGGAACTATTCTATTTTTAGGAGGTCATTATGGAAAATATTATAATGTTGATTTTGGGAGTGTTCATATCTGTTGTGGGAATTGTAAATATCAAAGGCAATATCAGCACAATTCACTCTTATAACAGGCGAAAAGTAAAGGAAGAAGATATACCAAAGTATGGAAAAACAGTCGGCACAGGAACGCTGATTATAGGAATATCTCTTGTATTAGGTTTTATTGTTTCGTTTTGGAGTGAAATAATTATAGATTATATCATTCTTCCAGCAGTTATTGTCGGATTAGGCTTTATATTGTATGGACAGTTCAAATACAATAAAGGAATTTTTTGAGAATCAGGGAGGTATAAAGATGGAATTGAACACAATATCAGGTCTGGCGATAGCGGGAGTTATCTGCTCCGTTGTCCTCTCGATGGGGGTACCGATTGCTTTGTTCATTGCAGGAAGGGTGAAGCTTAAGGCAAGGATTTCCTCGTTCTTTATCGGAGCAGGAACCTATCTGCTGTTTGCCATGCTGTTGGAGCAGCTGCTGCATGTTCTTGTCATTCAGTTCTGCGGACTGAACGCACAGAGCAGGCCATGGCTTTACTATGTGTACGCGGCTTTGGCTGCAGCGGTTTTTGAAGAGACCGGAAGACTGATTGCCATGAAGTTCTGGATGAAGAAATGGCTGGATTTTCCAAATGCACTGATGTATGGAATCGGGCATGGCGGTGTGGAGGCCATTCTGCTCGGAGGACTCTCCGGAATCAGTAATCTTGTGTCCATGCTGATGATCAACAGCGGAGCCATGCAGAATACGCTGGCGGCACTTCCTGCTGAGTCTGCAAACCAGACCGTGTCACAGCTGTCGGCCCTATGGACAACACCGGCACCACTCTTTTTTGTAAGCGGAATCGAAAGAATCAGTGCCATCATTCTGCATATCGGGTTGTCACTGCTGATCTATCGGGCGGTAAAGGCAGGCAAATGCAGGACAGCGGCTTTTACAGCGGTTCTTGCATATGGGATTCATTTTATCGTGGACTTCTTTGCCGTGGCAGGTCCGGCGCTTCTTCCCATCTATGTGATTGAAATTGGTGTCTTTGTGATGGCAGCCGGAACTCTTGTTATGGCGCTGAAGATGGGAAGGATGGAAGAACTGTGAATTCCAGTTTGCAGAACTAATAGAGAAGTAACATATAAAACAATAAATATGGTCAAAAAATCATCGACATCCGACCTACAGCACGTTATAATATAGTTAATCTAATAAGAAAACCAAGTGATCATTGTTACGAAGCTGAATCGTAATGGTGGCCAACTGAGTGAACTCGATGGAACGGAATGGTTATATCCTCCGGGTGCTCCGAGCACCGGACGAGCACCGAAAGGTGCTTTACAGAGATGAAAACAGGCCTGACGAAGCATCACTCAGATTAGATTAAAAATTCTAGTCTGGGTGATTTTTTTCGTTCAGGGAAAAGGAGAAAATGTCATTGACAGAAAAGACGGATAACAGAGATTCGGATGAAAAATTAGTTGAAATTGAAATGGAGCTGTTAAGATATTTTACGAAGATTCCAATGGCAGATCAGTTTGTACATCCAGATCCTCGAAGATAATGGTACACGGCTTAATGAAATTATCACAAAACACCTTGATGATGATATCTGGGAGCTTCGTCCAGGCAATAACTGTGTTTTATATTTTATATCAAAATCTTACACATCGAAAAACGGAAAGCAAGAAGAGAACCATAGCTTTCTTCTACTGTCCAGGTATCACATCCCCAGCAGATTTTATCAATCTGGTCCATTTCAATCAACTGATGCAACACCCGGTTTGAAACGGTGTATGATAGAATCGAAATCCAGGTCAGATCCGGATAAAGATTCGGATATTTTTATCAATCGGCAAGCTGCAGAGGAAGTTATCTATAGACAAGTCAGGATTATCACGTTAAGATATAGAAAAAGTAAGTAATATGAAAGAAGAAAACAGAATATGTAAAGGAGAAAATGAATGGAATACTCTGCAATTATTCATGATATGGACAAAAGATTCTGCTATGCAATAGATAAGGATTTATTTGTGATACGCATCCAGGTAAAAAGAGATGATATAAAGGAAATAATTCTTCATTATGAGGATAAGTATATACCAATGGAATGGAAGGATACACGAAAGACAATTCCAATGAAGAAGGTTGCCACCTCACAGTTTCAGGATTATTATGAAGCACAGATCCAGATGCATCTGATATGTCTCCGTTATTTTTTTGAATTAACAGATATGCAGGGGGAAAAAGTATATTACGGCAATTATGAGTTTAGTAAGGAATGTATTACAAACAGGGACAGAATGTTTGACTGCCCGCAGAATCTACGGGAGGAAGAAATGTTTGTGGTGCCAAAGTGGGCAGAAAATAAGGTCGTATATCAGATTTTTCCGTCCCGCTTTGCATCATCACAGCCGGTAGACAAGGAAGTATGGTATAAAGCACCAGTTACGTCTATGGATAATCTGCATGGTGATCTCAGAGGAATTATAGAACATCTGGATTATGTCCATAGTCTTGGAATTGATGTTTTATATATGACACCAATCTTTAAATCAAATTCAAGCCATAAATACGATACCATTGATTATTATCAGATAGATCCCTCATTCGGAACAGCAGAGGATCTTAAAGAGCTGGTACAAAAAGCGCATGAATATGGAATGAAAGTGGTTATGGATGCGGTGTTTAACCATACAGGAAAGAAATTTTTTGCATTTGAAGATATTTTGGAAAAGGGAAATAAGTCTAAATATCTGGACTGGTATTTTATTGATGAATTTCCACTTAAAAGTGAAAGGGGAGAGATTCCAAACTTCAAATGCTTTGGTTATTATGGTGGAATGCCAAAATTAAATCTGAAAAATCCTGAAGTTGAAAAATTTATTACAGATGTTGCATGCTATTGGATCAGGGAATGCGATATAGACGGATGGAGAATGGATGTAGGAGATGAAATCAGCCATTTTTTCTGGAAGAATTTTAGAAAAGCAGTTAAGGCAGTAAAGAAAGATATGCTGATAATTGGAGAAATCTGGCATTATGCAGGAGATTTTCTTGAAGGAGATGAATGGGATACGGTCATGAATTATCCGTTTTATCTGAATATGATAGATCTGCTTGCAGATAAAAAGATTACGGTCAGCCAGTTTATACAGAATCTTGGATATTTGAAAGGACGCTTAAATAAGAAATGTTATCCTCTTATGTGGAATCTGATAGACAGCCATGATACAGCAAGATTTTTACATTTATGTAAGAATAATAAGAAAAAGCAGCATTTGGCAGCAGCTTTTCAATTGTTATTGCCGGGAATGCCGATGATTTATTATGGAGATGAGTATGCGATGCCGGGAGCAAACGATCCGGATTGCAGACGTGGCATGTACTGGGATGAAGAATACCAGGATAAAGAGATGTTTGAATGGTATAAACAGCTGTTACAGGTTCGAAAAAAATATAAATGTATCGTAGAAGGTGAATTGATTGAGGCAATCACAGGGGATGAGGAAGAAACCATTGTTCTGATTAGAAAAAATAGTGAAGAGACCATGGCATTGATTTTTAACTGCAGCAGCAGTGAGAAGAGATTTAATGAGTATGAGGGAAAATATAATTTGCTTGAAGAAGAACTGTTTGACGGAAAAGTTGAGGGACTTGATGCCGCAGTAATAGTGCTTTAAAATAGTTACAGAGGAAGAAGATCATGTCAAAAGATGAATATTTAATTACAGATGCTCCCCTTAAAGCACTGACTGTTTTTGCAATGCCAATGATTTTCGGAAGCTTTTTTCAACAAGTCTACAATATGGCTGATTCAATCATTGTGGGTCAGTTTGTTGGATCTTCTGCCCTTGCGGCTGTTGGTGCCTGTGCTGCCCTTACGAATGTATTCATTTGTATAGCACTTGGTGCAGGTGTAGGTGCAGGTGTACTTGTGAGCCGTTATTTTGGTGCCAGAGATTATAGTAAAATGAAAACAATCGTATCAACATCATTGATTAGTTTTCTGGTTCTTAGCATACTTCTGGGAGTTACTGGCTTTTGTTTTTCACGTTCCATGATGGGCTTATTACAGACACCCGCTGATATACTGGAGGAAGCAGTACTATATCTTCGTGTTTATTTTGTGGGATTTCCGTTTCTGTTTATGTACAACATTCTTTCAACGATGTTTACTTCAATCGGTGAATCAAAGATTCCATTATACCTTTTGATTTTTTCTTCTGTTCTGAATATTATGATGGATCTTTGGATGGTAGCAGGCCTTGGTCTGGGCGTGTTCGGTGCAGCCCTAGCCACGCTTATTGCACAAGGTATTTCGGCAGTATTTTCGTTTTTAATCTTTTTATACCGGATACGCCAGTATAAGAGTCCGGCTCGCTGGTTTGACGGGAGGGAATTACGTTCCATGCTCCGCATTGCTGTACCGTCGGTCCTCCAGCAGTCAACAGTGTCAATTGGTATGATGATTGTACAGGCGGTTGTAAATCCGTTTGGTACACAGGCTCTTGCAGGTTATGCGGCAACGATGAGGGTAGAGAATGTTTTTTCACTGATATTTGTGTCCATAGGCAATGCAGTCTCGCCGTATGTTTCCCAGAATCTTGGCGCAAAGAAAATCGGGCGTCTAAAAAAAGGATACCACGCTGCACTGGTGTTAGATTTATGTTTTGCAGTCCTTGCTTTTATAGTCATTGAAACACTGCATACCCAGATTTCCTCATTATTTCTGGGTAAAGATGGAACAGCGCTGGCATATCAGGTGTCTGGAGATTATATGAGATGGCTCGGCTTCTTTTTCATTTTTATGGGTATCAAGATGGCAACAGACGGAGTTCTTCGGGGACTTGGAATCATGCGTCCATTTCTCATTGCAAATATGGTAAATCTTGCAATTCGTCTGTCAGTTGCTTTGATACTCGCACCGCGTTTTGGCATTGCATTTGTCTGGCTTGCTGTACCGGCTGGCTGGCTTGCAAATTTTCTGATTTCTTATGTGGCACTCAGAAAATCATGGCCAGACGATAAGATGGCTTTTGCTGCTATAGAAGATGGTGCAGCCGTTTTTATAGAAAAATACTGTAAATAGCTGTCTTTAAAAATGACGAAAAACCAAAGCAGGAAGTGTTAAATTTTATCAAAAAAATAGAATTTGAAAATTAAAGCTGAAAAGTCGTTGACTTTTGAAAAAATTCTGATATAACAAGGTCTAGAAAAAATTAAAATAAAGAGAAAGGAAATAAGAATCAATGTTTTCACAAAAAGATAAAATGAAAAGTAAATTAGAAAACATGCATCTGCAGGAAAGGATAAACTATGGCTACAGAAAAGTCATTATTATGATGTTAATTTCAGGCTTGCTTTCTATAGTGGTCATAGGTGTTTTATTTGCTAATATGGTACATTATATAGAAAATGTTACTGTAGCAGATCAGGCAGTAAAAATATGTAGAATTAATGTGAATGCGGCAGCAAGAAATATCAGGGAAATGGCATTAGATGATGATACTTCTTCATATGCCGGTTATGAGAAAACAGTAGAAAAGCTGCTGAAAGAAGTTGATTCTGAACTGAAAAATTTAAAGGGAACCGGAATTATTCCTGACTCAGATTATGAGGAATATTCATCAGCCCTTTCGGATTGGGGAAACATTGGTTATTCTATTATAGAAAAAATTAAAAGTGGTGATAAGGAAAAAGCAGTTGATGAAATCATGAATGATTGCACACCTGCATTAAATAAAGCGGTGGAAATCGCAATAAGATTAGATGATGTGACAGACCAGGAGAGCAGCAGGGCTGCCAGAACTACATTTACTTTTGCTATAGCAGGAATTGTATGTATTATAGTGTGTTTATTTTTGGCATGGATACTGACAAAGAAAACAGGTAAAAAAGTCCTGGATACAATTCTTGAACCTTTACGGGCAGTTGAGGATGTCGCAAAGGAACTGACAGAAGGAAATTTACACAGTACACTGGATTATCGTTCAGAAGATGAGATTGGAAGACTGGCACACAGTATGCGTAAATCAATCCGTATCCTGGGAAGCTATGTAGACGATATTGACCGTGCAATGAAATTGTTTGCAGAAGGAAATTTTGATGTTAAACCGGAAGTAGAGTGGCGGGGAGATTTTGTCGGAATTTTAAATTCTTTTATGCAATTTGAAAAAAGTATAGGAGAAACGATTAAAGGAATTCAAAATGTTTCCAATGAAGTTTCAAGTGCAGCAGACCAGGTAGCATCAAGTTCTAATGATCTTGCAGATGGAGCTACAAATCAGGCGGCAGTAGTAGAGGAACTGACAGCAACAGTTGCAGGTGTATCTGAACAGGTAGAAAATAATTCAAAATCTGCAAAAGAAATTAGTGGAAGGGTGGATGAGCTTGGAAATGCCATTTTAGAAAGTAATGGTAAGATGCATGAAATGGTTGATTCCATGCATGAAATTAATGAAGCATCAAAAGAAATTGACAAAATTATTGCAACAATTAATGAAATTGCTTCCCAGACAAATCTGCTTGCATTGAATGCTTCTATCGAAGCAGCAAGGGCAGGAGAAGCCGGAAAAGGATTTGCAGTTGTAGCAAATCAGGTAAATTCGTTAGCGGACCAGAGTGCCCAGGCAGCGAAAGAATCTGCAATGTTGATTGAAACCTCTGTGAAGGCAGTAGAAAAGGGTATGGTGATTGCAGGACAGACTGCGGCGCAATTGGAAGATGTTGCAGAGAACTCTAAAATAATTACAGAAGAAGTTACAAATATTGCGGAAACGTTAGAAACACAGACAACAGAAATCCGGCAGATTAATGAAGGAATTGAACAAATTAATGATGTTGTACAGACCAATTCTGCAACATCTGAGGAATGTGCAGCTGCCAGCCAGGAGATGAGCAGCGAATCAGAAAATCTGCGTGAAATGATTCGTAAATTTAAATTGGCAGAATCAGAAAAAACAGTATAATACGATAATGATTTCCAGCTATAATTTCTACCACAGAATAGAAAGTTTATCAGTATAAAAGTTTTGTAAGAAAGGCACTTATACTATGGATACAAACATACGCAGACTGCTCAAGGAAATAGGAGCAGAAGATTTAATAGAAGTATTTGCACCATGTATGGATGACTATCTTTATATTATAGATTTACAGAAAAATACCCTTATCATTTCACAGGCAGCGGTGAAGCGTTTTAAGATGCCGGGCAATTCATTTGATAATGCTGCCGACAGTGTCCGCTATTTTGTATATGAAGAAGACCGCCCGATGATTAGGGAACATTTACAGCGGATTGCGGATGGAAACGAAAAAAATCACAATCTGCATTACAGATGGCTTGATAAAGATGGGATGCCGGTATGGATTAACTGCCGTGGAAAGGTAATCCATGATAAAGATGGAAAACCTCATTATCTTATAGGCTGTGTAAACGAAATTGGAAATATACAGCGGGCAGATAATGTCAGCGGACTTTTGGGTGAAAGAGAAATGCATTCCTTTGTTTCTTCCCATATAAAAGACAGCTCGTCAGTATTTTTAATACATATAGGGATTGATGGATTTAATGCGATTAATGGTACATTAGGCGTAGATTATGGAAATTATGTGTTGAAAAGTGTTGCTGACGGTATCAAGGAATGTCTTTCTGATAACCAGCAGCTGTACCATCTTGTTGCAGATGAGTATATGATTGTTGATCTGGAAAGTCATACAAGAGATGATGTTATGCTATTGCAGAAGGAAATATGTAAAAAAATAGAAGATTTTATTATTTCTGAAAAATATAAGGTGGTTTTTACAGTATCTACCGGAATTATCCATGCAACGAAGCTCTTAAAATATTATGACGAGTATCGTAAAATAGCGGTTTTCTCTTTAAAACAGGCAAAGTCCATGGGAGGAAACGGAGTATATTTTTTTGAGAAAGAAGATTATAAGTTATTTTTAAAAAAAGAGAAAATAAAAAGTGCACTTCGAGGTGCCGTGACAAATGAATTTGAAGGATTTGAAGTATACTATCAGCCGATTATAGATTGTTCCTCGGGAAATATAATTGGTGCGGAAGCGCTTATGAGGTTTTCCATGTATTCAGGTGGAAAAAAAGAAAGTATCTCGCCTGTGGAATTTATACCATTACTGGAAGAAACCGGGCTTATTATTCCGGCTGGAAGATTTGTATTAAATGAAGCTGCGGCAATGTGCCATGAAATGCGGCAGTATATACCGGGATTTAAGGTTAATGTAAATATATCTTATATTCAGATGATGAAAAGTGATATCTGGAAGGACATACTTTCGTCTATAGAACAATATAATCTTCCGCCGGAGAGCCTGTGTGCGGAACTGACAGAAAGCGGATATACGGATATGACACCGTATTTTTATACGCTTCGGAAGAAATTCGAAGAGAAAAAAATACAGTTTATTCTGGATGATTTTGGCACAGGTTTTTCAAATCTACATTGTATTGTAAACATGAATCCTAATTATGTGAAACTGGATAATCATTTTACAGCAAAAGCTATGAGTCAAACAAGGGACTTTGAGCTGTTAAAAAAAATAGTTGAACTGGTACATAGTATAGATATCAAAATATGTATAGAAGGTGTAGAAAAAGAAGAGTGGTATCAAAAGCTGAAAGAAATACATGCTGATTATCTGCAGGGCTATCTTTTTGGCAGACCATGTGATAAAAATCAGTTTTTAAATCAGTTCATATGTAAAGGTATCAACTAGCAAACTTTCTTAATTTTCATTTCTATTTTGGAAAAGGCTTCTTGAAGGAAAATTCTACCTGTGATAAAATAAAATTAATTATACTTACAGGGAAAGTAAGTACCCGGCTGCAGGACATATCCAGGGAACTGCCAGTATAGTGGCAGGTTTTTACGGTTTGCTCCTGCTATTTAGTGAAAAATAAAAAATCATGGAGGATTTTTACAATGGAAGAAGCAAAGCAGAACATCAAACAAAAGAAGGATTCTTACAATCTGAGAATTGTGACGGCTGTACTGGTATTAACAGTGCTGGTTTTAGGGGAATTATATGTGATGATTAACTATCCGTCCAATTATGTGGCATTGATTGTACTTACAGTTGTAGCACTGGCTGATATTTATATTCTGATTGCCAGTGCAATCCAGAAAAATTATAAGAAAGAGATTGACCAGTACGAACAGTATGATAATCTGTTTAAGTCAGAAAAAGCTTCTTATCTTGTAACCCGCAAATCCTTTGAAGATATTGCGGATCAGCTTGATCGTATCGAAGAGGCAGCCGGTTCACCGACAAAGGACATCATAGATGCACAGAAATCCATTGCCAAAGTTACCATAAGCCGTAACAAAGAGAATTCTGATGCATTGATGAATTCCAACGACAAATTATTAGAGCAGATATTTAATCTTTCCGACCGTCTGGATAAGCTTGAGAAGAACATGTTAGAGCAGCAGCGTATTGTAGTTGAGAATGCCAATAAAGACCTTCTGCTAAAACAGCAGGAAATGGCAGCTTCCGTGAAAGAAATGGAATTATCCATCCACAATACCATATTAGCTGAAGTTGGAAAAATAAATGGTGCGCCAGCTGTTTCTTATACAGCAGCACCGGTACAGCCATCATCAGCCGCATCAGTTGAGGAAGTAACGCCGGAAGAACCGGAAGCACCAATCAACGAAGTGATGCCGGAAGAACCGGCAATAGAACCGGAGACAGCTGCAGAGGATATGCCGGATTTAGCAGAAGATGATTTATTAAATATAGATGCTTTATTTGGAAATGACGAAGCAGCTGAGACTACAAAAGACGTAGCAGAAGAAACCGAATCTGCAGAAGTAAACAATGAACCGGAACCAGAAGAACCAATTGGTTTTGATGATACACTTGGATTTGCAGATGAAGAACCGGAAGAACCTGCATTTACAGAAGAAATGGTAAATACCATTGATGAACCGGTTACGGAAATGAATTCCGACCCGAATCATATGATGACACCGGAAGAGATTGCAGCTTTGATTGCAAATGCTGATGCAGCAGCTGAAGAAGCACCAGTTGTAACAGAAGATGCTATTTCAGAAGAATCTGAGCCAATAACGGAAGAGGAACCTGTGTCAGAACCGGTTGTGGAAGAACCGGAAGCAGAAGAACCGGCAGCAGAGCCTGTTATCGAGACAAATTCTAACCCGAATCATATGATGACACCGGAAGAAATTGCGGCATTATTTGCTAATATGTAATTTACAAAATTTTTACAAAAAAATAAAAAATTACTTGCAATTCAATAAATTCTATTATATAATAATCCTTGCGTTAAGCAATGCGCCACTAGCTCAGCTGGCAGAGCACCTGACTCTTAATCAGGGTGTCCAGGGTTCGAACCCCTGGTGGCGCATGTAAAGTACCGATTTTGTGGACGTGGAGCCATGGGGTTGGTGCTTTTTTTTGTTATAAAAAATCCGTAAGAAGCTGTCAGTGGCAGGTTCTGTAGATGTAAATAAGGAATGATGAAGATATCGTTTATTTGTTCAGTATATTTTTTACTTCTTTAAAAGACCTTTGAATTGTAGTAAATTTAGTATGCAGGGCAGGCTTACGGTAGGAAAAAAGCAAAGCCTTTCTGGAAAAGCAGTTTGATTTGAATTTCATGAGGGCATACCCTTTTTTAGATATTATATGCAAAAGGATATAGAAAAATATATAAATATAGAGGAAATCATTTGGAAAAGAAAATTCTGATTGCCTGTGCAATGCAGCAGGATGAAATTGAAAAGTACAGAAAACAATTAAATATAACATATCCTGTTGTATATCTGCAACGTGGATTGCATAGAAACCCGTCTGTATTAAGAAATCTGCTGCAGCAGGAGATTGACAGGCACCAGGATGTGGATATAATCCTGCTCACCTATGGATTGTGCGGGCGGGGCACGGAAGGGATTGTAAGCTGGAATACAGAGCTTGTAATGCCACGTTTCCACGACTGTATCCACCAGCTTTTGGAGAATCATGTGGATAAGAATTCTCTTTATGCAACAAGAGCGTGGACAATTGACAAGGAGTCCATTGGAGGCCAGTGCCGCACCATTCTTGCTGCTTATGGCAGAGAACGGGGGATGGAAGTCTTAGATACAATCTATGGCGGTTATGAGAAGATTACTTTAATAGATACGCAAAGCTATGATATAAAGAAAACCAAAGATGGACTGAAAAGACCTGCAGAACTTCTAAATAAGAAGCTGGCGGTGGAGCCATCCGACTGCAATATTATAAGAAAGCTTTTATCGGGAAAATGGGATTGTAATTTCGTTCATCTTGAAAAAGGAGAGCGTGTCACAGAAAGACACTTTATATCAGAAAACCGGCTCCCTAACTTAGAATAAAATCTAATATCAGGAAGCCGGTTTTATGCTGTATGCTCTGCAGTTTATTATTTTTTCATTTCGTCCATATAGACAGCAATTTTTTTATCCATACCAATAATATGGTTGGATAACCAGCCCAGCAGAAACTGAATCAGTTCCAGAAGATAAGTCTGCTGGTTATTGTCCATATCGTCAAGTTCTGAGAGGTCAATTTCTACCAGGCGTTCAACGAAAGCAGTGTGGGCACGCTTCTGGGCAGCCAGTTCCGGATAGTGCATCTTCTCCATCAGCATTTCCTCATCAGCAAAATGAAATTGTGTATAATCCTTTAAGTCCACTAAAAGCCGCATAATTTCATCATATTTGTCATGCAGCAGATCGTTTTGAATCAGGTCATTGGTCTCTTTTATAATTTCAAAAAGACGGCGGTGCTCTTTATCCACAAGGTCAATGCCGGTCTTGTATTTGTCCGTAAAGGCAAATGGGTCTTCGGAAGTCCCTTCAACTGCGGACATTTTTCCAATCATCATATCACTACTTAAGATATGGTGGTACAGCCAGCGTACCAGATAGGAAAGTAGTTCTTCGAAAGATGCTCTGGCAGCTTCTTTTGAGGACTTATCTAAAATAAAGGAATTGATTTTCTCAGCAAATTCAGCATGTTCCTTTTTCTGAAGAGGAAGCTCCGGGTCATGAATCTGTTCCATATAAGCCTCTTCATGGGCGAAATGTGTATTCGCATAATCCTTCAGATGAAGAAGTAGGCTCTGGGCAATTCCGGAAATATCTTCGGTTGTTTTAACAAGGGAAAGAGCATCATTTATTATCTGGAATAATTTGCGGTGTTCCTCATCTATTTGTGGAATATGAATCATACAATCTTCTGTAAATTCGTACATGGTATACATCTCCTTACATTGTATTAATGATTTATGCTACGATGTATTATAAACCCTCAGAAGATAAGCCACAATAAAAAAAGAAAAATTTATAAAAATTTCACTGATAAACCAACTCCGACTGCTCAGGCAAATGGTTCATCTCATGGGTCATGCATCCGGCAGTGTCCGTGCACTGGCACTATCGGAAAGGTCATAAAGGAATATTTCTGGAAGTAATCAGCTTGCAGATTGGATTTCCCCTGGAAGAGAATTTCTCTTCGTATTCGGTCATGATATTGCCTTCATTCATGGCAGTATCATGGTGTAAATCCCTTGTAAATGCGTCCAGATTCCAGCCTGCAGCATCGATTTCTTCTAAGGAGAAGTCAAAAAGTCCTACGTTATCGGTCTTAAACTCAATCTGTCCGTCACCTTTTAAGACTTTGTCATAGCGCTCTAAGAACTGGCGGGAGGTCAGTCTTCTTTTGGCATGGCGGTCCTTTGGCCATGGGTCGGAGAAATTAAGATAAATGCGGTCTAACTCGCCTTTTTCGAAAAAGTCCGGCAGAAGTGCCGCATCTTCACACAGAAGGCGTAAGTTTGGCAGTGGATTTTCTTCCAATTTCTGGAGTCCGCGGTACAATACGCTTTCGTAACGTTCCATGCCAAGATAGTTGATATCCGGATTCCGGGCAGCTAAGTCCATGATAAAGCGTCCCTTGCCCATGCCGATTTCAATGCGGATCGGGTGGTCATTTCCAAATATTTCATTCCAGTGTCCTTTATGGGAAGCGGCATCCTTGATACAGAGGTCACTGGCTTCTACAGCCGGCGCAGCCGCCGGGATATTGCGAAGTCTCATAATATGAAATCCTTTCTACTTATATATATCTTTCGAAAACAATTTATCATATTTATGGTTTAAAAGAAAGAGAATTGTGAATATTAATGGAAAGGTATTGCACCATGGAAATGGATTGATATATACTTAAAGGTAAGAATGATTTAGGAGCAGCAGAAAATGAAAAAGAAAAAGAGAATATTAAGCTTCGGACTGGCAGTGTGCTGTTTTGTCGGCTTATTGGGTATAAACACACAAAAGGTAAAGGCGGCAGAGTACTGGCCTAAGGACCCGGAAACCGAATCACCCAATGCGATTGTGATGGAAGAGAGCACAGGAACGGTTCTTTATGATAAGAATTCCACGGAGCAGCATTGTCCGGCAAGTATCACGAAGATTATGACCACGCTTCTGGCACTGGAAAATTGTTCGCTGGATGAGACAGTAACATTTTCCAAAGAGGCGGTTTATAACACCCATGGTTCCGGAATCTCCAGGGATGTGGGAGAGCAGATGACCATGGAGGAATGCCTTTATGCAGTCATGCTGGAGTCTGCCAATGAATGTGCCTATGCGGTAGCGGAGCATGTAGGCGGAACCGTTGAGAATTTCGTTCAGATGATGAATGACAAAGCGGCAGAGTTAGGTTGTGTGAATACACATTTTAACAATCCACACGGACTATCTGAGGGAGAGGATGCAACCCTTCACTACACCTGCTGTTATGATATGGCACTGATTGCAAAGGCGGCTTACCAGAATGAGACTTTCCGTGTGATTACATCAACTAAGACCTATCAGATTCCACCAACCAACAAGCATGATGAAATCACCTATCTGCAGAATCACAATGAGATGATTCATGCCTTTAAAACCAGAGGACAGTATCTCTATGAATATTGTGTTGGTGGCAAGACCGGATACACCACAGCGGCAAACAGTACGCTGGTTACCTATGCAGAAAAGGACGATATGACACTTATCTGTGTCATTATGAATGCCCAGTCGCCGGCGCAGTGGACAGATAGTATTGCATTGTATAATTATTATTTTGAGAACTTTTCGCTATATAATGTAGCTCAGAATGAGACAAGGCTTGAAAATGGAGAAATGGATATGGGAATGCTCAATACCAATTCCTCCTTTGTAAAGATAGACCCGGCGGGAAATATTGTTCTGCCAAAGAGTGCAGAATTCAGCGAAGCTACGCCAGCAGTAAGCTATGATAATACTTCGGATGATGTGTTGGCAAATATCAAATATACATTTGCAGGACATGATGTAGGCAGTGCGGATATCATTTCCACCGGAGTAAAAGCAGATACATTCTCCTTTGATAATGTAAAATCAGAAGAGATTTCTACGGAAGCAGGAACCAGAACCACCACGAAGCATAAGTTCCAGATAAATATCTGGAAAGTGTTATTGGGAATTCTCGGTGTCGCAGCTCTTGTGGTCATAGCATTTCTGATTTGGAGATTTGCGGATAATTTCTATATTATCAGACACAAATATTTCTCAAAGAGCAGACCGGATAAACGTTATAAAACCATAAAAAGAAACTATCGCAGCAAGAGGAGACGACGCAGAAGAAGAAAATAGTCTCGAAAATTGCAATAGAACAACTGAAAAAGACAAAAATAAAAAGAAACGACAATATTTAAATTTAAATATTGTCGTTTTACGTTATCTTGGACATTAACGTCAGGACGAATTATATTCTGATAATTTGTGGATAAATCCATTATTATTCTGTTATTGTGGCAGAGTTATCCACACTATTTGGATAATTATCATCAATTTGTGGATAACAGAGTCTGGAGGTAGGAAAGGATACGGCTGCGCTCCCTGGTGTAGATAATGATGCCATTATAAGCCTTTACCATAGTATCATAATGTCCCTTTAAGCTGATGGAAGAACTTAAAGTATACATCAGATAATCGGCAAGCTCGGTTGGTACTTCAATCAGTACCGGTTCGGATTCCGCCAGACTTTTTAAAGAAGCTTCACCGGATTGCAGCAGGCGGCTGATTTCTTTGTCCTGCTCAAATTGCTCTGATGTTTTATTTACAATAAAGTAACCTCTCTCATCCCGGGGCATATCCATTGCCTTGATGGCACGCTGCACCTGTTTGGTCAGCGCATCGGAAGCAGGGTAAAGGGACTGGAAATATCCCATAAAATCCGAAGCCTGACGGAAATGTTCATTGCAGCCCTTTTCTAATACTTCTGTGACCAGAATACGTTTGATAATCTTCTGGCAGGTTTCCCGGGAAGGGTTTTTTCGGGTAGTATTTTCTGTTTCCATAAATACCTCATTTATCAAAAACAAGCGTATATTCGAATAGACATATGCGACATTAAATATTGTTCCAAATAAATTATACGACAAGAAAATGACTTTTACAACGACAAATTAAAAAAATGGGACAAATTGCAACAGAAATTGACAAGCGGCAAAAATTAACTTATACTAGAAGAAAAATGCGAAGGAGCGATATCTATGAATGCGAAGCAGAAAGAGCAGACCATTGAAGAGATAAAGAAGCTTTTAGAAGAAAATAATAGCATTGTGAAAGCCGAAAAATTATATCCTTTGGGATTGACCTATAAAAGTATTCAGGGACTGGTGAAAGCCGGTATACTTGACCATGTAAAGAGTGGATATTATTCCATGGGGTATGAAGAGAAGCCGCAGGAAGAAATTATTCTGGGACTGTTTCCGGATGGAATCTTATGTATGGACAGCGCCCTTTACTATTACGGTTATATTGAGAAGCGTCCTTATGAATGGAGTATTGCCATTAGCAAGAATACTTCGAAGTCAAGGTTCCGCATGGAATATCCGGTGGTGAAACCATATTATACAGAGCCGGAAGTCATGGAGCTTGGCGTAACGGCCATTCCTTTTGCCGGTGGCGAGATGAAGATTTATGAAAAAGAGCGTCTTATCTGTGACTGCCTCAAGTACGAGGAACGTCTGGAGCGGGAGGATTTAAAGAAGGCGCTGCTGGCATTTATCAATGAGCCAAAGAAAGATATTGCAAAATTAATGGAATATGCCAGAGCCCGCAAGGTTGTGGCAAAGGTTCAGAGCAGAATTGGAGTGTGGCTGTAGTGGCAGAGTGCATACTGAGTGAATCATTGATCCGGCAGAGAAGTGAGGACTTGCAAATCCCTTTTGTGGACCTGCTTCCTTCTGCGGTAACCGAGTATTTTCTATATCAGATAAGTAAATCAACATTTGCAGAGAAGCTTTATCTTAGAAATGGCAGCAGCCTCGGTGTGGAGAATTATCGCCGGAAGAGAGTTTTTTCCCTTTCCTATTATTATCAGGTGGTAAAGGATGAGCATTTAACGGAAATGCAGTTAGGGCAGCTCATGAAAGAGGTGTTAAGCCGGAAGCCGGAGTATGTCTATCAGATAGAGAAAGAAAGGGCGGGCAGCTATCAGATAGAGGTGCTGGCAAAATCAAAGGAGCATGAAGTTCCCATTACCCTGCGTTTTCAGGAGCTTCGGGACGAGCAGATGCAGCCTGCCCATGGAGAATTGCCATTTTTCTTACAAGAGAATACGGTAATCCAGTTTCTGCAATATCCTTATGAGCAGGTTGTGGCAGAGAATTTTGTGGAAATCTTAGAGAAAATGGAATTAATCAACGACCTGTCCTGCTATGAAGAAATTTATGGAATCTTAAAGAAAGAGGCGTTAGATGGCAGAAAGGTTGAGCAGCAGATTATTGAAGTTGGAACAAAGAGAGAGCTGTTCTTTGGAAAAGACCGGCTGGATACCGTCCTTCACTATAAGGATTATACTTATATGAAACGGAAATGGACGGCATACTTAAAGAGGGAACGCAAAAAAGAGCCAGACTGGGTGGAAGTGATGACTCTTTTGGAAGCCTTCTTCCCACCGGTCTGGCGTGCAATTATCAGAGATGAAATTTTTATCGGAGACTGGATGCCGGAGCTGTGCCGTTTCCTGTAGATACTTAATGGCTATAGTCGCGGATCAGCGTCTTTAAGAAGCCAAGAAGTGACTTTGGCTTGCGGAAGTCAAAGCAAGGAACTTCTTCGCATTTGTAACCGAAATCACTGGCGATGGCAACAAGACCGGAAAGGGGATGCAGCGGAGTCTCATTTAACTCACTGCTCAAAAGCTCGATTTTAAAGCAATCTTCATCTTCTAAATCGCAGGTGAGGATGAGGTCTACATTTGTAATATTGGAAAAATCTTTTTCTGAATCAAAGATGGCAGCCTTAATGCCATCTTTTTTTAATGCCTCCAATAGCTGGATGCAGAAGGTCTTTTTATCAATAATGGAATCCCCTACCAGCGATACCACGGGAATAAAAGAAGCAATATTGCCTGTTGCCGGAAGCTCCAGATTGCTGTCTTCATCAAAAAGCTCTCCCCGCTCGGAAAGCAGCTTTAAGGCATGATAATAATGGGAGCGGGTATTGATGTTAAAAAACTGTTCATTCAGTGGAACCGGACATATATTTGTCAGCTCGTCTTCCGGGATATAGCCGGCATTGCATTTCTCATGAAGCCGGTTAAAGGAATATTGGTGAAAGAGCATGGCTTTTCCTACCTGCGGAATGCAGCTTTTAGAATAGACTGCGGAAAGTGTCTCCAGCTGGTCATTGGCACGCTCAATCGCCCAGATAGGATGCTCCTGTGGCTGTGACAGAAGGTAAAGCCCCAGTGCCGGTTCTACAAAAGGTGTATCTACGGAAATGAAGAAGGCACGTTCCTCAGAGATCATGGAAAGTGCGCTGAAGATACCGGACAGCGGACCGGAATTTCCATAGATGTCTCCAATGGTTGTCACCGGAAGATTCAGATGCGCATAATCATTTTTCTGCTGGACAGAAAGGTAGATTTTTGGGAAATCCGGCTGAAATTTCCGGACCAGATATTCAATCAGGCAGCAGTCCCCAAAAGGGAGCAAAGCCTTGTCCGTTCCAATTCTTGTACTTTTTCCACCACATAATATAACCAGTGCATGACTCATAACATTTACCTCATGTAATATTTACCTTCTCAAAAGTTCTTCCATCATAACATAAATCAGTCTGACTGTAAAACAAACATATCATTTCTCATATGTACCCGTTCAATTTCATTACGGCGGTAGCTCTGAATCAGATAGTGATTTTTCTGGTCAAAGAACAGAGCAATCTTCTTCGTAAATATGGAAGTTCCCGGCGTATATTCAATGATGTGCAGAGATGCACGGTATTGTTTCTTTATTTTCCAGATGTCCATAAGACCGATTCCGCTGCCGCCACTGTCCTTGTGGGTGGTGTGCCGGGTCTGACCAAAGTCCTCAAAGAGCTGCACATCAAAGGCATTTCCACTGTCAGAAATCTCCAGGGTGGAAGTATCTTCGTCATGACAAAGGCAGACAGAAAGACTGCGCACCTCATTATCACCAATGGCAATCATGGCATTTTCCAGCAAATCCGCCAGAAGGTGGGAAAGGTCTTCCCCGGAAATGATATCTTCCGTCATTTTTACAATATTGCCTGTGATATGCAGGGAAAAGTTGATATTCTGTGCCAGGGCACGCTGCTGCATATAGGTAAAAAGCGCATCTAAAACACAGACCCCGGTCACCGGAAGAGCGTGTTCATCATGGCGGTAGGAGTTCAGCGTACCTTTCCGATCCTGTGCCATGGTCTTTAACCCGCTGGCAAGCTGTTCGCCCTTCTTTCTGGTATCACCGTCTGTGATCCCATCCTCTAAATATTCGCAGACAGCCAGCTCCATTGCCGGAATCAGCTTGTTATCTTTATGAATAATCTTAGCCAGGGCATCATTATTTTCCTCTAATTTCCGGATGCGGTTATCTTTCTCGATGAGTTCATTCTGTAAAGCCTTAAGCTCCGCCTGCCGCAGCTTCTCCCGGTAGTCACGGGTAATCCGGAACCGCCACCAGCAATAAAGCAGAAGTCCAATCAGGAAAAGGGCGATGAGGAGAAAGAGGAACTGCATGTCAGGAATGGAATCATAAAAGCTGATTATGGTAACAATGAGCAGAATAAAACAGCTTAAGATGAAACCTGTGGCAGAAGAGCCGATTTGATAGAGAAATGGCATGCCACGGCGGAGCCTTTTGATTTTGAAAAGCAGGAATACTAAGAGTAATTCAAGAAGTCCACCAGTAAATTGTATTGCTACATAGGGTAAATCATAGCGTCCATAGAAAAAGGGTGCAATTACCAGGGCGGTAAGCAAGGCTGCAAGAAGAAAGAGGATATAATGAATCCCTTCAGAAATAACCAGTGTTACAAGACTTAACGAAATTGTTTTCTGGGTAAAACGAGACAATATAAAAGTATTAAAAAGTATAATTGTTGGAAAAATGAAAATGAAACTACTAGCTTCTAAAAAACAAAAAAGAAAACTATCTATAAGAAAGATAATGAAAAAGGATATTTTCTGAAGAATTTTAGGATTTTTCAAATTAAGGAGCTTATAAAAAAGATAAAAGCTACATAAAAAGTTAAAAAACCAACGAATGCTATCTTGAATCATACATAACCTCATATAAAGAAAGAAAAAAGCATATAAAATGCAATCTGTAATGCAACTCTGTTAACCAGTCGGTTTTTTCTATACTCTTCTTACATTTTGAGAAGGAGGAAGAAAAAATGGCTTGGTTTTTAGATTTTATAAAAAAATATTTTGGTTAACGTCCATCCGTAATCTTTTCCGCGTAAAAGTAAATGAACTCCTTAATGGTAGGCATTCCGCGGTCAGGATTAATGTGGGCAGTGTAGCAGTTAAGAAGAGTTTCGGTGTCATTGGAATTCCATGCGCGGTTAATGGCATTCTGCATGGCACGTTCCACACTGGAATTACTCTTCTTATACTTGTTACCAAGAATCTGGGAAATGTTTGTGGTCGGTCCATCAATTGTTATCATAATGGCATCGGTCAGATATTTGTAACCAACAACCTTTGGACTGATACCAATGAGCTCCAGTTCCCGGTGGATTCTGCGGATAAGTCCCTGCTCTAAATCTTTTTGATTATCTTTCATATAAGAAGTATTGGATGTGGATTCTGTCATTTCAATCATAGGAAGAAGCTGTTCGAGAAAATCAACAGCAGATTCCGGAGAATAAGAATCTTCATATTTGCCGATGATGAAATCAGCACCAAGTCTTCTGGCAGATTCCAGCGTGATTTTGCTGGAGTTGTAAGTAGTGACAAGAATATAAGGCTTTTTCTCTAAGCCCAGTTTATTTAAGTCAGAGAGGAAAAACAGTCCGTTTCCACCGCCGTGATGCAATTCCAGATCAAGAATAACAGCGTCAGGAAGCGTATTCTGTACATATTGAATGCCAACATAAGAATTATTGGTGACGCCGGCTAAATCCATATTATCTTTAGTTGCAATATAGTTTGAAATACGATTGCAGGTGTTCATATCATCTTCGATTAATAAAATGTGGAGCGTTTTTTCCATGTACAAGTCCTCCTGATTTACTCATATATCATTTCAATAAAATAACATTTCACAAGGCATCTTTAAAATTAAGCTTATTATATCTCAAAAACCCCTTTAAAACAACAAAAAACAATACAAACCAACGAAAACCAACAACAAAAGCGTAAAGTTTGTGTTGGAAAAAAGTGGTAAACTACCCAGTAAGGAGTATCGATAAAAAATTTGAGTTGTGTAAAGTTATCATATAGATTCGGGTGGCTGCTTTCAAAGCAGTCACCCGAAAGTCGTTTCTGGCGGGAAAAATCCCTTGTCTTTTCCCCTTTCAAGCCGTACTATAGAAATAGGTATATCAATTAGAAAATCAGCCATTATCCAAAGGGTATGAAACTATAATAACAGGCCAGGTGAACCATGACATATATAAAAGATGAATTATGTAAACTTGCATCCTCTGATATGTATCCCCTTCATATGCCGGGACATAAGCGGAGACTGGATTGTGACATCAATCCTTATACATATGATATTACAGAAATAGATGGATTTGATAATCTGCATGCCGCAGAAGGAATCATAAAGGAAGCCGAGGAGCGGGCAGCCGCATTATGGGGCGCAAAGAGTTCTTTCTTTCTGGTAAATGGAAGTACCTGCGGTATTTTAGCAGCACTCAGTGCCGCATTACCGAAAAAGGGACATCTTCTGATGGCACGAAACAGCCATAAGGCAGCATATCATGCAGCATATTTAAGAGAGTTACAGGTGACATATCTCTATCCGGTATTTACAGAATTCGGGATACAGGGTGGAATACTGCCGGAGCAGGTGGAAGCTGCATTAGAAGCGGATGAAAGTATTGAGGCTGTGTTTCTTACATCACCAACCTATGATGGAATCGTATCAGATATAGAAAAAATAGCAGAAATTGCCCATCAGCATGGGATTCCGCTGATTGTGGACGAAGCTCATGGTGCGCATCTTGGCTTTCATCCGTATTTCCCAAAATCAGCTATTACGCTGGGAGCAGATGTGGTAATCCAGAGCCTGCATAAGACGCTTCCGGCACCTACACAGACTGCAATTCTGCATTGGAATTCTTCTTATATAAAGAAGGAACGGCTGGAGTGGTTCTTAAATATCTATGAAACCAGTTCTCCATCCTATTTATTCTTGGCCAGCATGGATGAATGTGTGCGTCTGCTGACGGAAGAAAAAGAGAAGTATTTTGATGCATATGAGAAGCATCTGAAAGACTTTTATGAAAAAGCATCCCATTTTTCTAATGTGGAAGTCATGGGAGAAGTGGATTTAAAAGAGACAGAAGGCTTTGCCAAAGACCCGTCGAAGCTGGTACTCCGTGCCACGAAAGCCGGACTTTCCGGGGAAGAGCTGTATCAACTGCTCAGGGAGAAATACTATTTGCAGTTAGAGATGTGTCAGGGAGATTATGCGCTGGCAATGACCAGTATTTTTGACAGCGAGGAAGGTTTTGACCGGCTGTATGCGGCACTGGAAGAAATTGATAAAAAAGAAGCCGCAGCAAGAAGAACAATAACGCCGCAGTTTCTGACCGAAGCCTATGCAAAGCGGACGGTCCGCATATCCATTGCAGAAGCGCTGGATGCAAAGACAGTGGAAATGGGGCTGAAGGAAAGTGTTGGCAAGACAGCAGGAGCATTTGTCTATCTTTATCCGCCGGGTATCCCGATGCTGGTGCCGGGAGAAGGGATTTCCAAAGAAGCAGTGGCAGTGATAAAAACCTGCCGGGAGAATGCATTTCGTATTCATGGCGTGACTGAGGACGGAAAGATAAAAGTTGTCATTTCCTGAAAATTATTTTATACTAGAAAACAGACGGAAAAACCGTAGAAACAGGAGATTTACACATGGGAAAGATTTTCTGCCTGATGGGCAAGAGCTCAACAGGAAAAGATACCATATATAAGATGCTGCGGGATGAGAAAGCATTGCAGCTTCAGACGATTGTACCATATACTACCCGGCCGATCCGTGCCGGCGAGACGGAGGGCGTAGAGTATCATTTTATTGATGAACAAAGGCTTTTGAAGCTCGAAAAAGAAGGAAAAGTCATAGAGCAGCGCGCATATGATACTATATACGGAATCTGGCGCTATGCCACAATTGCAGACGGGCAGGTCAATCTGTCGGAGCACAGTTATCTTCTGATTGGCACCCTTGCCGTGTATACACAGCTTTGTGCCTATTATGGAAAAGACGCAATCGTACCGATATATATAGAAGTAGAAGATGGTTTACGTCTGCAGCGGGCATTGGACCGGGAGCGGATGCAGGATAAGCCAAAGTATACAGAGCTTTGCAGGAGATTTCTTGCAGATGATGCGGATTTTGCAGAAGAAGCATTGGAAAAGGCAGGAATTACCAGACACTTTGAGAATGATAATCTGCAAAAGACAGTAGAGGAAATTGCAGCTTTTGTGCTATCATATAATGGATAGGTGATAAAATGGAGATTAGAGTAAACGACACTGCACCGGTGAATCAGACCACCGGAACCACGCCGGTAGACACCGGAGACGGCAGCTTTAAATTTACATTGACCAGTGCAATCGAAGAGCAGGAGCTTCAGCAGCGGTTGAACAGCCTCTTAGATGACATTACCAAGCAGGGTAATCTTATTGCACAGCATATGGACATCCGGGACATGAAGAAATACCGCGGACTGGTGAAGGATTTCTTAAATGAAGTCGTAACCCGTTCCCATAAATTTTCCAGAGAGAACTTTCTCGACCGGAAAGGCCGTCATCGTGTCTATGGAATTGTCAAGTTGGTGGATAAGAACTTAGACGAACTGGCAGAAGAGCTGGTGAAGGATGAGTCGGACCACATTACCATATTGGATAAAATCGGGGAAATTGCAGGATTATTGCTGGATATTTTCACGTAAAAACAGGGCAGCCTAAGACAGCAGGAAGCTTCAGGAGAAAGGAGCGCACATGGCAGGATTTGCAGAAATCATTGGACATGAACAGATTATAGAGCATTTACAGAATGCAATAAAAATGGATAAAATATCCCATGCATATATATTGAACGGACCGGACAAATCCGGCAAGAAAATGCTGGCGGAGGCATTTGCCCAGACCCTGCAGTGTGAACAGCACGGCATTGAGCCCTGCATGGAGTGCCATTCCTGTAAGCAGGCAGTGAACCACAACCAGCCGGACATCATTTATGTCACACATGAGAAGCCGAATACGCTTTCCGTGGCAGATATCCGCAGCCAGCTTGTAAATGATGTAGATGTGAAGCCATACAGCAGCAGATATAAGATTTATATTGTAGATGAAGCAGAGAAAATGAACCAGCAGGCGCAGAATGCACTGTTAAAAACCATCGAAGAGCCGCCGGCATATGCGGTTATCATTCTGCTGACTACCAATGCGGATGCATTTTTACCGACGATTCTTTCCCGGTGTGTGGTATTGAACCTTAAGGTAGTTTCCGATGATAAAATCAAAAAATATCTGATGGAGCACTGTAAAGTGCCGGATTATCAGGCGGATGTGTGTGTGGCATTTGCCCAGGGAAATGTGGGAAAGGCAATGGCGTTGGCTTCTTCGGATGATTTTCAGGAGCTGAAAGCTGCAGCCGTGCAGTTATTAAAGCGAATCCATGAGATTGAGCTTTATGAATTTAAGGAAGCCATTAAACAGATTAACGAATATAAAATGGAAATCAACGATTATCTTGATATCATGATGATCTGGTTTCGTGACATTTTATTATATAAAGCAACAACAGATGTAAATGGACTGATATTTAAGGATGAAGTCTATGACATAAAGAAGCAGGCAAGCAAGAGTTCCTACAGTGGAATTGAAGCAATATTAGAAGCGTTGGAAAAGGCAAAGGTGCGCCTTACGGCAAATGTCAACTTTGACCTTGTGATGGAATTGTTGCTGCTGACAATAAAGGAGAATTAGAATGACAAAAGTAGTTGGAGTCAGATTCCGCAGAGCCGGAAAGATATATTATTTTGACCCGGGTAAAGCAAAGATGGCGGCAGGCAGCCATGTTATCGTGGAGACTGCCCGTGGCATAGAGTACGGAACTGTGCTGATTGCCCCGAAAGAGGTAGACGATAAAGCAGTGGTTCAGCCATTGAAGCCGGTCATCCGAGTGGCAACACCGGAGGACGATAAGACCGAGCAGAGAAATAAAGAGAAAGAAAAAGAAGCATACAAAATCTGTCTTGAGAAAATCGCAAAGCATAAGCTTGAAATGAAGCTGGTAGAAGCAGAGTATACCTTTGATAACAATAAGCTTCTGTTTTACTTTACCGCAGACGGACGAATTGATTTCCGTGAACTGGTAAAGGATCTGGCAGCAGTATTCCGTACCAGAATTGAACTGCGCCAGATTGGAGTGAGAGACGAGACCAAGATTTTAGGCGGAATTGGAATCTGCGGAAGAGAATTATGCTGTAAATCCTATCTGGCTGATTTTGCTCCGGTATCCATTAAGATGGCAAAGGAGCAGAACCTGTCCTTAAATCCGACTAAGATTTCCGGTGTATGTGGCAGACTGATGTGCTGTCTGAAAAATGAGGCTGAAACATACGAATATTTAAACAGCCATCTTCCGAATGTGGGTGATACCGTTACCACAATTGATGGATGTAAAGGTGAAGTACAGAGCATTAACGTATTGCGTCAGCTGGTGAAGGTTTTAATCGAAGTAAATGATGAGAAAGAACTTCGGGAATATAAGGTAAAAGAGCTGAAGTTCAAGCCAAGAAGACGCAGAGACAATATCAAACTTTCTCCGGAAGAGATGAAAGAGCTGGAAGCCTTAGAGGATAAGGGAGGAAAGTCTAAGATTAATGACGTCAAGTAATGAGATTCAATTAAAACCGGATGAGCGTGTGGACGAGCTGAATCGCAAGGGTTATCGTATCATTCAGGATACGAAGCAGTTCTGCTTTGGAATGGATGCGGTACTCTTAAGTGCTTTTGTAAAGGTAAAGCCGAAACAGAGAGTGTTAGACCTTGGAACCGGAACGGGAGTGATTCCCATCCTATTAGAGGCGAAGACTCCCGGAGAGCATTTTACCGGGCTTGAGATTCAGCCGGACAGTGCCGACATGGCAAGACGAAGTGTTGCGTTAAATGGATTGACGGATAAAATCGATATCGTAACAGGAGATATAAAAGATGCCTCGAAGATCTTTGGGGCATCTTCTTTTGATATTATAACCACAAATCCGCCTTATATGATAGGACAGCATGGTCTTACGAATCCGGAGGAAGCAAAGGCAATTGCCCGCCATGAAATATTGTGCAATCTTACGGATATTATGAGGGAGAGTGCGAGAATACTAAAGCCGGGGGGACATTTTTTTATGGTACACCGCCCGTTTCGTCTGACAGAAATCATCTGCTGTATGCATGAGCATCGCATCGAGCCAAAGCGGATGCGGCTGGTATATCCATATGCAGACCGGGAGCCGAACATGGTACTTATCGAAGGCTGCAGAGGCGGGCGTTCCCGTATGACGGTGGAGAAGCCGCTGATTGTATACAAGGAACCGAATGTATACACCGATGAAATATATGAGATTTATGATTTGTAATGAAAGAAAGGAAAGACATATGTTTAATGAGATAACAATTGGACCGTTGACACTTCATACGTATGGACTGATGATTGGACTTGGATTTTTAGCCGCATATGCGATGTGTTATTACCGTGGGAAAAAGATGAAAATGGAAAAAAGCGGAGATATCCTTTATGGAATCTTCTGGTGTGCCATCATCGGCGGACTGGTGGGAACCAGATTGCTTTATTATATTGTAGAGATTCCGGAGATTATCAAAGACCCATCCATTCTCTGGAACTTTAAAAACGGTTATGTAGTATATGGAGGAATTATCGGAGGAATCTTAGTATCCTGGCTTTACTGCAGGATAAAGAAGGTATCTTTCATCGAATACTTTGACCTTGTTATGCCGGCAGTAGCACTGGCACAGGGCTTTGGAAGAATCGGATGCTTTTTTGCAGGCTGTTGTTACGGAAAAGCAACGGACAGCTGGTTTGGAATTACCTTTACTCATTCCGACTATGCTCCAAATGGAGTCAGGCTGATACCAACACAGCTTATTTCATCTGCAGGAGACTTCATGATTTGCCTGATGCTGCTTGCTTATGCAAAGCGCAAACCGAAAAAAGGCAGAGTGGCATCCTTATACTTAATGTTCTATGGAATCGGAAGATTTGGTGTGGAATTTTTAAGAAGTGATTACCGCGGAAGCGTGGGATTCCTTTCTACTTCCCAGTTTATTTCCATTGGTATTGTGGCAGCAGGCATCATACTCTATCAGATGTTGCCGCGCATTTATGAAGGTGCGAAGAAAGCGGAGTAAGAAGATATATAATACCACTTAAATAAAAGAGGATAGATTATGGCAGGAAAACTGTATTTGTGTGCAACACCCATTGGAAATTTAGAGGACATCACGTTCCGGGTATTGCGTACCTTAAAGGAAGTAGATTTAATAGCGGCAGAGGATACGAGAAATTCCATTAAGCTCTTAAATCATTTTGAGATTAAGACACCGATGACCAGCTACCATGAATACAACAAAATTGAAAAGGCATATAAGCTGGTAGAGAAATTGCAGGAAGGCAAAAATATTGCCCTGATAACAGATGCCGGAACACCGGGTATTTCAGATCCGGGAGAAGAACTGGTTCGAATCTGTTATGAGAATGGCATCGAAGTAACTTCCCTTCCGGGACCGGCAGCCTGCATTACTGCACTGACCATATCGGGACTTCCCACCAGACGATTTGCTTTCGAGGCATTTCTTCCGAGGGATAAAAAAGAACGTGCCAGAGTCTTAGAGGAGCTGGCTCAGGAGAGCCGAACCATGATAGTATACGAAGCTCCACACCACCTTCTCAAGACCTTAAAGGAGCTTTATGAAGTTCTTGGAAACCGTGAATTAACGGTCTGCAAGGAGCTGACCAAGCGATATGAGAACACGACAAAAACGACATTCGAAGATGTCATAAGATTCTATGAGGACAACGAACCAAAAGGAGAGTACGTTTTAGTTATTTCCGGAAAGACATTTGAGACAAAGGAACAGGAAGCAAGAGAAGCCTGGGAGAGCCTTTCCGTCGAGGAACATATGGCACATTATGAGGCTTCCGGCATGGAACGGAAGGAAGCCATGAAGCAGGTGGCAAAGGATCGTGGCATCAGTAAACGTGATGTATATCAGGCACTGTTAAAGTAGAAGTTAAATAGTCTGCCGGTAGTAGTCCTTTAAATATTTTTTTACAATATCAAAAGGTGCAGGACCGATGGACAACACTGCCTGGTGAAACTGTTTATCGGAATAGGAATCCCCGAAGGTTTCTTTGGCGTAGTCCTTTAGCTGAAGGAATTCCAGGCAGCCAATATAATATTTGAGATAATGAGCCGGCTCCGCTACGATATAGTCGTAGATTTCGGAGGCGGCTTCCTTATTGTCGATGCCATAATCACTTAAGAAGTCCTTAAGGTCACTGAGTGTCCAGCCCTTTGCATGAATGGATAAATCTGCGGTGGCATAGAGGCTCAAAAGAGCGGACTGGTTATGCATAAGGAGCGAAGCCTTTTCCTCCGGCAGACCGGCATAAGAGTAAGAGAGCATTTCCACATAAGTTGCCCAGCCCTCTACATAACCGGGATAGTTGAGAATACTCCGGATGGGTGCACAGCCGGAGGCAGACGTAGTGGTAGTCTGATAGAGATGTCCCGGGAATCCTTCGTGCGCCAGTGTGGTGAAAAGCTCGAAGCCTTCGTAGTGGCTGCGGGGATTGATATAGATGACATTATGGGAAATGTTATCGATAGGGGCCGTCAGATAAAAGGCGGGAGCCATGGAATCCTGCATACAAGGGTCCACGGAGCGGACGGAAAAATCCGTAGAGACCGGCGGCAGGAAATCCTTTGTAATAGCAGAAGAAAGACAGGTAAGCATCTCCTCCGGGGTGGCATCCTTCATTGGAAAATCATCGGAAGCAAGAGAGATACCGGGATGACTGGCAGCAATCCCGTTGATGGCAAGAAGGTCGGATTTCCGTTGCTTTTCCGTCATTTCTAAAAGTTCATCTATGGAATGGGAAGAGCCGGTGGCGTCATAAACCAAAGCAGCATAATAGTCTGAGCCATCCGGAAAATAACAAAGTCCGGCGGAGTTACTGCCACTGCCCTTGTGCTCCACCAGAAAATCCCGCAAAGCTTCATAGGCTGGCAGAATATATTCCCTAAAAGCACCTTCATTTTCGATACAGTAGGAAGCCTGTTCCTCTGCTGTTAAATCAGGAAGTTCCGCTACTTTATTACGAAAAGTAGTAATCAGATAATGCTCAGAACTGTTATCACAGAAGGTATTTAAGTCTGCAATCAGCGTATCCGCCTGGGTATCCGAAAGAAAAAGTCCCTCATTGATTTTATTCGTTTCATAATCTAAGACAGAATCAAAGCAGGCTGGGATCAGTGAAAGCAGAGTCAGATAATCCTCCACATCTTTACGGTCATAGAAATGGTATTCTGATAGCAGAACCGGAAGCTGGGCAGGAAATCCGGTGGAAGGACGCAGGATTTCCGGGTAATAGGTATAGTCCGACTGACTGCGGTTAGAAGAGACATAGTCATTTAAAATATCATAAGTCAGCTTCTGCTCGGTGGTCAGTACCTCATAGTCATAGGACTGTAACCCACAGGAGATATTTTCGATATTTAAGGCAGATTGCTTTCTGGCATCGGCAGAATAATCCGGCAGAGCAATTTTATAATCGGTAATGCCATAGACTTCCGGCTGGCTTAAGGTATAGTGAAGGGTCAGGGTATCGGAGGTTACTTCGCTTTGAAATAAAAGACTGGTATATTCCTCAAAGGAAATGGAATCCGGCGCAATATAACCGGAATCAGAAGCCGACTGGTCTTTGCTGCACCCGCTTAGAAGAAATAAGGATAAAGCAAAGCAAATGGTTATCAGAAAAGGAGAAATATATTTGTGCAGCATAGACGGCCTCGGATGAAGAGTGTTCAACAAAGAATATGAAAAAAATCGTATCGATATGACAAAAGAACGTGATATGGCAGAAGAGGGTGTGCTATAATCACCAGAGAAAGTAGTTCCTTCCGGGGAAACTGCATATAGTAGAGTAACGGGAAAGCAAAAGAGGTTCGAAATGAATTATCTGTGGGGATTTATGATTCTTGTGGGAGTGCTCTACGGTGCAATCAACGGAACACTGCCGGAAGTGACGGAGGCAGCAGTAAACTCTGCCAAAGAAGCAGTGGCATTAGCCATTACGATGACAGGAGTCATGGCGTTCTGGATGGGAATGATGAAAATTGCGGAATGCAGCGGCATTGTAAAAGCGGCAGTAAAGAAAATGCGGCCGGTGCTGACATTTCTTTTTCCGGATATACCCGATGACCATCCTGCCAATCATTACATAGCAGTCAATATGATAGCCAATATGCTAGGGCTTGGCTGGGCGGCAACGCCGGCAGGCTTAAAGGCAATGCAGCAATTACAGGAGTTACATATTGCCAGACTTAAGGCAGCCGGAAAAAACATACAGAAGTATTCCGGAAATGCCACAAAGGAAATGTGTACCTTTTTGATTATCAATATATCGTCTCTGCAACTGATTCCCATGAACATTGTGGCGTACCGCAGTCAGTATGGCTCGGTGCATCCGGCTGCGGTGGTGGGACCGGGACTTGCAGCGACCATTATCAGCACAGCAACGGCAGTCATTTTCTGCCGGATTGTAAGTCGAAGGAGAACGGATTAATGTATACCATAGGAATCATCGAACAGGATAAAGCATTGGGGGATGCCATGGAGCAGGTACTGGACGAAAAAGGCTATTTTACAGTGCGGGCGGATTCCCTCACAGATGCCGGGGAGTTATTTCAGCAGGTTATTGTGGATATGGTGGTATTAGACCTTGAGCAGAAGGAATTTGCCGGAAAAGAGGATGTAGCAGCAATATGGGAGAATACCTTCCTCGCCCTGGTGCAGGCAAAGCCGCTGCTATTGATTCGGCCGGAGAAAACCGGCTCTGTTTTTGAACGGTGTAAAAAATGCATAGAAAGGGCAGACGATTATATCAGAAAGCCCTTTGATATGCAGGAATTCCGCATCCGCGTGGAAGTACGTCTGAGTAAGATTCCGGCAGAAAAAGAGAAAGTAAGATTTTTCTATTACGAAGAGATAAAGCTGGATATCGAGAAGCGGCTGGCGACCATTGGCGGGCAGACTACGAAGCTTACCAGAACAGAAGCTGCTATTTTAAAATGCCTGATACAGCGGAACGGACGGACAGTGACAAAGACAACGCTGTTAGACGAAATTGCAGAAGATACACCGGACTGTGTAGAAAATTCCATCAAAGTCCATGCCAGCAACTTACGACGGAAACTGCGGGAATTAAGCGGCAGGGATTACATCGAAACCCGCAAGGGCGTGGGGCTGCGCCTGCGGAAGCAGTAAAAATTTTCCGGATAAATTCCTGGATAAAATTCCCGGTTAGTGCAAATTTTTTATAAAAGCGGCATGATAGTTCTCATGTCTGCATAGAATGAAAAAGAAGCTCTTAGCAGGAGAATGAGGATGCGCTTTCTTATGTTCCTGTCAGATGCCCTGATTCCTATACTGGTCTTTTACATCGTAGGATTCGGCATTCTGATGAAGAAAAATGTATATGACGATTTTTTAAAGGGCGCAAAAGAAGGCATACAGACAGTAGTTGGAATCCTGCCAACGCTGGTGGGGCTTATGGTAGCAGTCGGGATCCTAAGAGCCTCCGGGCTGTTGGACTTCATTTCTACTACCTGCATGGGCTGGACGAAACATATCGGAATCCCTTCCGAGCTTATCCCCATTGCCATTGTCAAAATGTTTTCCTCCTCGGCGGCAACCGGACTGCTGGTGGATTTATACAAGGAAGCCGGGTGTGATTCCTTCGTGGGAATGGCAGCCTCTGTCATGTTAAGCTGCACCGAGACCATTTTTTATACCATGTCAATTTATTTTATGTCGGTAAAAGTACGAAAGACCGGCTTTACGCTTCCGGGGGCATTGTTTGCTACGCTGGCAGGAATTGCGGCAAGTATCTTTTTGGCGGGACGGGTGTAGACTTTCCATAAATAGTGTGCTACACTTTTTCTGGGTTGACGAGGACTGTACAGGACTTCAGATGATGAAGATACAATTCTTCAAAAATCAGGAATAAAAGTGCTTGTAACTGTATATTATGTAAGGCAGGGACATAGAAATTTGACATTTGCAGAAGGAAGGACTATAATAGCTTTTGCAAATAAATAGCGCGGGATGGAGCAGTCTGGAAGCTCGTCGGGCTCATAACCCGAAGGTCACAGGTTCAAATCCTGTTCCCGCAACTCTTTAACCACTGTCTTATGGGCGGTGGTTTTTTACTTTACAGGAAATTGCTTTCCTGTAAAGTAAAAAACCGCTCCGCGAGGATGCGCACTGAGGCGTATAAGGTAGATGTCGCAAGCGACCGCCGCAGGCGCGAGAATGTGACAAGGCACATTCTTTTTTACGCGAGTTGCTCGCAGTTACCAACGCATCCGTAAGAAGCTGCCAGTGGCAGGTTCTGTAGGTCTATTGCAGCAAATAGAGAAAAATTAGGGGTGTGACAATGACAGGAAAGATTAAAAATGAGCGAAAGAAGAAAAAACAGCAGAATATCCTGTTTCGGATTTTATTTCTGCTGGCACTGGCAGTATTTTTGTATGCGGCAGTAAGATTGATTCTGTATGGAATTACTTACTGGAAAGGAAGCCATGAATATAAGGGACTGCAGAAATATGTCAGTGAACAGCCAAAGGATGAAATCAGTACGGAAGAAAACGGAGAATTTACCGTAGATTTTTCCGGATTAAAGGAGCTGAACCCGGACTGCATCGGCTGGATCCGGTTTGAAAATATTGATATCAGCTATCCGATTATGCAGGGAGAGGATAATGAATATTATCTGAAGCATACCTTTGAGGGACAGGCTGTAACAGCGGCAAGTATTTTCATGGATGCCAACAATCATGCTGATTTTTCTGACCAGAATACCTTCATCTATGGTCATAATATGAAGGACAAGACCATGTTTGGTAAATTAAATAACTATAAGGATGAGGAATTTTATAAAGAAAATCCGTATTTTTATATTTATACACCGGATTATACCTACCGTTATGATATTTTTTCCTGTTATCTGGCAAGAGTGGATAATGAAGTGGATTTCTATACCCAGTTTGCATCCGATGAGCAGTTTCAGGAATTCTTAGATGGTGTAAAGGCACAGTCAGCGTATGATACCGGCGTAGAGGTAACACCAGAGGATAAAGTAATTACATTGATGACCTGCAACAAGGCAGGCTATGATTACCGTTTCTTGGTACATGCGGTACAGACAGAGGCAGTTCCAAACGGTGACGTGGCACCGGCAGAGGAGAATGCAGGCACAGAAAGCGAAGCGGAATAAAAGAGAAAGACTACTTTTAATGGAACAGGAGGCAGTAGAATGGATGGTATCGAGACATTGAAGCAATGGGTCATGGACTCAGATAATATTGTATTCTTTGGAGGTGCAGGTGTATCTACGGAGAGCGGCATTCCGGATTTCCGGAGTGTGGACGGACTTTATAACCAGAAATACGATTATCCGCCGGAAACCATCTTAAGCCACAGCTTTTATATGCGTAAAAAAGAAGAATTTTACCGATTCTACCGGGATAAAATGCTGTGCCTGGATGCAAAGCCTAATGCAGCACATAAGAAATTAGCAGAGCTTGAGGCAGCTGGTAAGTTAAAGGCGGTTGTGACGCAGAATATTGATGGACTGCATCAGGCAGCCGGCAGCAAAAAGGTATTAGAGCTTCATGGCAGTGTCCATCGGAACTACTGCCAGAGCTGCGGAAAGCTATTTGATGCCGAATATATTTTAAAGAGTAGTGGAATTCCAACCTGTGATGAATGCGGCGGCAGTATCAAGCCGGATGTGGTTTTATATGAGGAAGGCTTAGACCAGCAGACCTTAGAGGATGCGGTGTATTATATCAGCCATGCAGATATGCTCATTATCGGCGGTACTTCACTGGCAGTATATCCCGCAGCAGGACTTATTGATTATTACCGGGGCAATAAGCTGGTGCTGATTAATAAGTCCACCACGCCATTGGACAACCGGGCAGACTTACTGATACAGGGCAGCATCGGAGCCGTATTGTCAGAGGTCTGAAAGAGGCAGAAGAAATTACCTAATAATATAGAAGATAATCATAGAAGAAAGGGACGACATGAATAATTATCAATACGAAGTAGGCGATATTGTAAAATTAAAAAAACAGCATCCCTGTGGAAGCCAGGAGTGGGAAATTCTTCGGGTAGGAGCGGATTTCCGGTTGAAATGCATGGGTTGTGACCATCAGATTATGATTGCCAGAAAACTGGTGGAGAAGAATACCAAAGGGCTTCGAAAAAAAAATGAGCAAAAAAATGAAACAGAAGCGTAAGAATAATAAGAAAAACACTTGCGAAACGGGTCAGATTATGCTATCATATAGGCTCGTGATATGTAAAAATTCCTTGCTTCCCGCATAGACAGGAGGCCAGAGACCAAAAGGAGGTAAATCTAGCATGAACAAATATGAATTAGCACTTGTTGTGAATGCCAAGATCGAAGACGATGTCAGAACTGCTACAGTTGAGAGAGCAAAAGAGTATATCACTCGTGCAGGTGGAACTGTAACAGAAGTAGAAGAGTGGGGTAAGAAGAAATTAGCTTACGACATTCAGAAAATGAGCGACGGCTTCTACTATTTCATCCAGTTCGAGGCAGAATCATCTGTTCCGGCAGAAGTAGAGCAGAATGTTCGTATTATGGACAACGTACTTCGTTTCTTATGCGTTAGAAAAGACGAGGCATAAATAGAAGAGAAGGAGAAAGTGGTATGAATAAAGTTATACTTATGGGACGTTTAACAAGAGACCCGGAGGTTCGTTACTCCAGCGGAGATAACCAGATGGCAATCGCAAGATATTCACTGGCTGTAGACCGCAGAGGCAGACGTGAAGGGAATGATGGGCAGACCGCTGATTTTATCAACTGCGTAGCATTTGGAAGAGCAGGAGAGTTTGCTGAGAAATATTTCCATAAAGGAATTAAGGTACTTGTAACAGGTCGTATCCAGACCGGAAGTTACACCAACAAAGACGGTCAGAAAGTATATACCACTGATGTCATAATAGAAGAGCAGGAATTTGCTGAGAGTAAATCAGCATCCGACAATGCAGGCGGTTTTGCACCGGCTGACAGACCTTCACCAAGCAGTGCAGGCGATGGATTTATGAATATCCCTGACGGAATTGATGAGGAATTACCATTTAACTAAATCAATAGGAGGTAATAGCCATGGCTTTCAATAAGACAGACAGAGATGGTGCGCCAATGAGAAGAAGAGGCGGAATGCACAGAAGAAAGAAAGTTTGTGTTTTCTGTGGAAAAGACAACACCATCGATTATAAAGATGTAAATAAGTTAAAAAGATATATCTCTGAGAGAGGAAAAATTCTTCCAAGAAGAATCACAGGAAACTGTGCAAAACATCAGAGAGCTTTGACAGTTGCTATCAAGAGAGCACGTCATATCGCAATTATGCCTTACGTTCAGGATTAGTCCTGAAACCGGCAGGTACACAGCGTATACAAAAGGGGCTGTCATATGACAGCCCCTTTTTCTATAGCACTCAAAATACAATCGGGTTGGTCCAGGCGGTCTGTCCAAGCGTATTTTTTACTTCGATACGGACATACTTCTCCAGACCGGTCAGAGGGATTGAGACATGCTGCAGAGGAATGTTATTTTCCATCATGACGGTTCTGCTACTTCCAATATTACCGCCACAGATGAAGTTTACCCGTTCTGCATTTTCACAATCCACATAGATTTCACCATTCCGGAAGCCCCATTGTGTAATGACTGCTCCATTAGAGGAATAGTAATTTCCTTTCAGCAGATTTGCTACAATGCTTTCGTGGTCAAGTTTCTCGGATTTTACCATTACAAATCCACCAAAACTATCCTGGAAAGTTCCACCGTTATGATTGTCATCGGAGGCAAAGCAGGAGATGTCGGTTCCGTGACGAAGCATGGTATCGAAGAATACGGTATCTTCCCCTTCAGCACATTCATTGACGGTATCATAGTTGTAACATTCAATTGCCCAGATGCCCTGCAGTCCGTTTACATCTTCGATATCCACACGGGACCAGACAGGGTGATTATAGGTGGTAAAACAGCCTTTTTTCTTTAAATTATCAGATAAGGTCTGTGCAGCCGCTATTCCGTTCCATTGATTTAGATAGACGCGGATCGGATAAAGCTGGTTTGTGGTAAAAGCATCTGCACCGGCAGTTTTCTGCATTTCCTTTGTGCCAAGAATACCATGGATGTGATGGGCTTTCTTAAGACAGAAGTGGAAGTTTTTATTCCGGAATGCCATAAGTTCCTGAAAAGTCATATCACAGTAACCACGGTTTAAGGTTTCCGCATCGAAAACATCTGAAAAATCGTCGGATGTAATGAGATAGGTGCTTGCTTCAAGTCCCGGAAGAATAATAAAGTCATCACGGTCTAATTCTTCTCTGAGATCGGTATAATAATCATGTTCAGAGAGACAGAGGAAGGAATATCCATGCTCTCTGTAATAGGAAGCCGACTGCGCAGGTGTCAGACGGCCATCAGAATTTACGGTGTGGGAATGAAGGTTTCCTTTAAACCAGGAACCTTCTTCGGAAAACATTTTATCACAGGCTTTCATAGTAATTATCCTCCTTAATCTTCAAGTGGCAGACAGTTCCGTTTTTCTAAAGAAAGCCAGACCTGCTGTTCATCTTTATATAAAGCAAAACTTCTGAAAAGCGTATCTACTTTAAAAGTAATTCCATTTACATCAATATGATAGTGTAAAGTATTTCCAACAGAACGGTTATTTATGATTTTTCCGGAAAGGGTATGCATGGAGTCATTTCCTTCCGGCTTTTCCGTGGAAATCTGAATGGTTTCCGGACGGATGGCAGTCATTTTATTGTCAGGAGCGGCCATCTGGAATGCCTGTAAGAATTCCTCCGGGGATAAAACATTATAATGACCGATAAAACTTGCGGCAAAGCGGGTCTTTGGCTTTGTATACAGTTCAATCGGGCTGCTGACCTGCTCGATTCTGCCATCATTCAGAAGACAGATGCGGTCAGACATACTCATGGCTTCATCCTGGTCGTGCGTAACAAAAATCGTAGTGATGTTAAGCTCCTGCTGGATGCGCCGGATTTCAATCTGCAGATTCTTACGAAGTTTGGCATCAATTGCGCTTAAAGGCTCATCCAGAAGCAGAACCTTCGGGCGGGAAGTGATTGCTCTGGCTAAAGCAACACGCTGCTGCTGACCACCGGAGAGATTACCTGGATAGGCTTTCTTCTTATCGGTCAGACCAACGATATTCAGGACATCATCTATTTTGGCTTTCTGGTCAGCCTTTGGCATTTTCTGGATTGTGAGCGGGAAAGATAAATTCTCTTCCACAGTCATATTCGGGAAAAGTGAATACTGCTGGAAAACCATACCGATATTCCGGTTCTGGGCAGGTGTTTCCGTAACATCATTTCCATCCAGAACAAAGGTGCCTTTGTCAATGGTCTCAAGACCGGACAGACAGCGGAGCAGAGTGGATTTTCCACATCCGGAAGGACCAAGTAAACTTACAAATTCTCCCTGCTCTATATTTAATGAAATACCTTTCAGTACTTCGTTTTTGTCAAAAGATTTTTCTATATTTGAAATCTCCATGTAACTCATTTGATTTAATTCTCCTTATTTCCCTGAGGGTTATTTCTGGCTGCACATTTATGAACAGTCAGATTAATGATCATGGTTAAAACCAGTAAGATTACCACGCCGGCACTGAATGACTGCAAATCGGTATTCCGGTTTTTGTAAAGGTAGGTCTGTACTGTTTCGTACTGGGAGGATGCGATAATCTTGATAATGGCAAAATCTCCAAACAGGGCAGAGAAACTGATAAGCGCAGTATTCATAAGTCCCGGAAGAACAGTAGGAACGATAATCTTTACAAATCCATAAAATTTATTGGCACCAAGAATGGAAGCCGCGTCTAATAATGTTTTGGTATTTACGGCATACAGGCTGTTCCGGATTCCCTGATAAGTAAGCGGAAGACAGAAAATACAGTATGCGCACATCAGCATGATAATCCGGTTGGAAAAGATGGTGCCGCTTCCTGCATAGGTTGACAGGATTGAGGTTGCAAGGATAATACCATTAATTGTAGTAGGTATAATACAGCAGACCTGGATATATTTTTCCATGCGTGGAAAATATACGATAGTGGCAAAAAGTGTTAACAGAATGATGATGTTAACAAGGATAACAGGGAGTGCGGAGATGAAAATACCGCGTAAAATTCCAAGGAAAAAGGCAGAATCGGTAAATTTATCAATATAAAACTGAAAAGTCAGATTCTGAGGTAAAATAGAAGTCCATCTTCCTGCAAAGGAATAGATAAAAGATACAGTCAGAGGAAGGAGTAAAAATATGGCAACAATAACCTGCCAGATAACTCCGAGCATACGATTTTTCTTCATTTATTTCCTTCCTTTCTGAAAGAGTTTTTTCACCAGATTGGTGCAGGTAAGAACCAGCAGCATAATAAGCAGCATCACAATGGATAAAGCACTGCCCAGCTCCGGACGCTGGCGCACGTCACCTACAAACATATCGGTAATCTTAATCGGTAACAGCGGAACACCGTTGTTGACCAGTAAATATGGGGTAGTATAAGCAATTAATGCATTGGCAAAAAGCATATTAACAGTTCCCATAACAGATGGCATCATAATCGGAATGCCGATTTTACGCCAGAAGCGGAAAGTACTGCAATTCATAAGCAGAGCCGCTTCCTTCCATTCCTTGCGGATTTCGTGGAAAGCAGGCAGTAGCAGCAACGTTCCCATAGGAATCTGAAAGTAAAGGAAAATGATAAACATTCCCTTTAAGGAATAGAGATTATAATTGGCAAGCCAGGAAATACCGGCATTTTTTCCGATTAAAACAAATACGCCGGCGGTTCCAAGCAGCGTAACAAAGGCTAAGGTCAATGGAAGTCCGGCAAAGGTGGATGTCAGATTTAAAAGGGACTGATACCAGCGGCGGTTTCTTTTTCCGGCATTGGTTAAAGACAACGCAAGCAGGAAATCAATCACGGTTCCAAGAATGGTGGAACAGATGGCAATCCAGATACTGTTCTTAATGGCAACCAGATAACTGGTTTTGGTAAAGATTTCGACATACCAGGAAAAACCGAGTTGTCCGCTTCCGGTGGAAAAGCTTTTGGCTAACATCTGGAAGAACGGAACAAATAAAAAGAAGATAATTAAAAGGAAAAAGGGCATAAAGAAGCCCATTTTCCGCCAGTTTTTTTTGAAATTTTTCATGCTGCCACCAACTTCTACTCGCCAATCAGAGGAATGATTTCTTCTTCCCAGCGGTTTGCAATTTCAGAACATGCCTTGGTAACAGTATCGTTATCGGTCAAAGGGATAGTGTTGGTATATTCATCATCAGAAATCATTTTTGCTTTTAAGTCGTCCGGAAGAACCACATCATCACGGATTGGTCTTGCATAGCCTTTGGCACGCTCAATCTGACCTTCATCACTTAAGAGATATTCAACGGTTAAAGCTGCGGAGTAAGGATGTGGTGCATATTTATTGATAACCAGACAATAGCCGGACTGAACAGCGCCATCCTGCATAACATGGCATTCCATGTTGAGGTCCGGGTTATTGGCAGCTACAATATCGCGGTACTGTAAAGTAAGATAATCCCAGGTTACTAAAACATCGATTTCACCACGGTTTAATCGTTCCACACTGCCATCACCCACATCGATACGTCCTTCGCTGGCTAATTCTTTGAAGTAGTCAAAAGCAGGGTCAAGATTTTCAGCATCACCGCCCATGGCATAGGCGCAGGATAAAACTGCCATCTGGGAGCTGGCACCTCTTAATACATCGCCTAAAGTGATTTTGGCATCACTGTTTTTCAGGTCTTCCCAGGAAGTAATCGGTTCGGAAACATTGTTGGTATTTACCAGAGCACCCATGGTTCCAAGATAGGAAATCGTCCATTTACCATCCGGGTCCTTTGCCCAGTCCGGAATGGAATCCCAGGTAGAAGCTTTATAAGGCTGTACCACATCCATTTCAATAGCAGTCGGTCCAAAAGCCTGACCTACGTCACCGATATCTTTGGTAGGAGAATCCTTTTCACTTTCAAATAAGGATAATTCTTCGGAAGAACTCATGTCGGTATCGTCATGTACCAGACCGTAAGTATTGGAAATGCTTTCCCAACTGTCTTTCCAGTCTGCCCAGTCATCCGGCATTCCGACAGAAGAAATGGTTCCTTCTTCTTTGGCTTTCTCTTTAATCGTATCCAAGGATACGGAAGTAAGGTCTACGGATTCAGCCGATGCGCTTTTTCCACAGCCACTGAGTAAACCGGTTGAGAGAATACTGATAATTAATATAGTACTTACAAATTTCTTTTTCATAAATAACCTCCATAAAAGTTTTATCTTTTGCATAAGCACAAGTGATATTCTAAAAATGACAGGTAAAATCCATAAGGCAGTTTGGGTAAAAAATAAACCAAGATTGTAAGGACTGTGAAAAATGGGACATCTTGGGCACCGGGTAAAAAAGTAAAATCGGTTGCGAAATAGAATAAGGTATGGTATATTACTCTTTGTAACTGCGTTAATGCGCTAAAGAATAATGAATGTAAGGGAGAAATTATCATGAAAACATTGAAGAAAGCATTAGTAACTGGTTTAGTTGCCGTAATGATGGTAGTAAACCTGGCTGGCTGTGGAAAATTTGATGCAGCAGCTTATGTAGAGTCCTGTCTGGATCTTTTAACAAAAGGAGAGACAGAGCAGTACATGAAAATGACTGGCCGTAGCAAAGAGCAGGCAGAATCTGATTACGAATCTAACATCGACGCTATGATGACAGAGATGGATCAGTTCAACTTATCCGATGAGTTAAGCAACAGCTATCGTCAGCTTTTTAAAGATGTATATGCAAAAGCAAAATACACTGTAAAAGATGCTGAGAAGATGGATGACAAAGACGGATATTATGTAACTGTTGAAATTGAGCAGATGACAGGTCTTTTCAACGGAATCCAGGAAGAACTTATGACAGAGTTCACAGAGTGGGCAAATTCCTTTGATGCAGATACTTATCCAACAGAGGATGAAATGTATGAGCAGATGTATCAGATGATGTATGATCTTATGAGTGCAAGATTAGACAGTATCACATACAATGATCCACAGGAAGTTGTTGTAGAAGTGATTGGAGAAGATAACGTATACAGCATTTCTGATGGAAGCATGACAGAGCTTGATGAAGCATTATTAGATGTAGCAACAGAGTAATTAAAATCAGAAATCAATAAGAATAAGAAGAAAGCAGGTAATTGCGAAAGCAGTTATCTGCTTTTTTCTTATGGCATAATTTTATAAATGTTTTACTTGTTTTCTTTAAGGGCATTTGTTACAATCAACACAAAGCATATATTCTGATTTTCGAATGGCGAAAGCCAATCTAAATTTCTAGTATCAATTCAATGAATTCTATGCTTTTAAATTCTAATTACAATTAATGAACGCATAGTGCATTGAATAGGTGGAATTTCAGAATCAAAAATGGGATATGCTATCCTGCTTTTCTTTGCATTATGGGAAAAGGAGGAAACATGAAAACTTTAGAGGAACTGAATCTGGTGGATGACTTTCTGGTAAACAGCCTGACCAGCCACAAAATATACGGAGAACAGTCGGCGAGATACATTTTGGAGTGTATTCTGCACCGGCAGATAGGAAAGCTTACAGTAGTGCCGCAGCGATTTTTTTGTGGAGAGAATACAGAAACCCACGGCATTCGTCTGGATGTATATCTGGATGAGGAGAACGGAGAAATCTTTGATATAGAACCAGACCAGAATGACGGGAAAGAAGAGATTGTATCACTGCCCCGAAGAGTCCGTTTTTACCATGCAAAGATTGATGCAGGTAATCTGACTGCAGGGGATACCTATGGGAGCCTTCGGAATGTCATCGTAATTTTTATTACAACCTATGACCCTTTTGGACTGAATCGTATGGTGTATACTATCAAGAATCGCTGTATTGAGGTGCCGGAATTAGAGTATGAGGATGGCGCACAGACGATATTCCTGTATACAAGAGGAAGGGAAGGAAATCCACCGGAGGAATTAAAACAGCTACTGCATTACATGGAGCATTCATCCATAGAGAATGCTTCCACCGAGAGTCTGAAAAAGTTACATCAGATGGTGACAGCAGTTAAGCGGGATGGAGAGGTAGGTCTTGCATATATGAAGAGTTTTGAGAGAGAAGAGCGGATTCGGAAACAGGGCGAAGCAGAAGGAAAAGCAGAGGAAATCATACGTCTTGGTCGCCGATTTGAAAAATCCAAAGATGAGATAGTGGAATTATTAAAGGAAGAATTAGGCGTAAAAGAAGAAAATGCACTGGAAATTTTAGAAATGTATGATAAATAAAGAAGAACTACATTAAAATATTGAAAGCAGGCATATCATAGTTTTGATATACCTGCTTTTTTACATACAATTTACAAAACCATAGCTTTGTATTTTACGTTCCCCCGTTATGATAACAATTGTCACGAAGACGAGAAAAGAAAAAATAAATCATTTTGGAGGAAAGAAAATGAAAAAGAAATTATTATCCGTAATGCTGGTAGGAGCATTAGCAATCAGCGCATTAACAGGATGTGGAAGCAAAGAAACCGCATCAGATGACAGTCAGAAGACAGGCACAACAACAGAGGCAGACAGCAGCAGTGATGCAGCAGATACATCAGATTTTGATAACAGTGAAATGATTAACGTACAGTCCAGAGAAGATGGTTCCGGAACAAGAGGAGCATTTATCGAGCTGTTCGGCATCAAAGAGAAAGATGCAGATGGAAATAAAATTGATAACACAACTGAGGAAGCAAACATCACAAACAGTACAGAAGTAATGCTTACATCAGTAGCTGGTGATGAATATGCAATCGGTTATGTATCACTTGGTTCTTTAAATGATACCGTAAAGGCATTAAAGATTGACGGAGCAGAAGCAACAGCAGAAAATATCAAAGCCGGTACATACAAAATCGCAAGACCATTTAACATCGCAACGAAAGGTGATGCAACAGGACTTGCAGCAGATTTCATCAACTACATCATGAGTGATGAAGGACAGAAAGTAATCGAAGACAATGGTTATATTTCACAGGGAAGCAACGGAGCATTTACATCGGATGGTTCTACCGGAAAAATCGTAGTAGCTGGTTCTTCTTCTGTAACACCTGTAATGCAGAAATTAATTGAAGCATACAAAGCAATCAACAAAGATGCAGAAATCGAACTTCAGGAATCTGATTCTACAACAGGTATGACAGCAGCAATGGAAGGAACCTGCGATATCGGAATGGCTTCCAGAGAATTAAAAGACAGCGAAACAGAAGGCGGACTTACCGCACAGGTAATCGCAATGGATGGTATCGCAGTAGTAGTAAACAACAGCAACCCAATGGATGAGATGAGTTCAGATAATGTAAAGGATATCTTCACAGGTGCAGTAACAACCTGGGATGAAGTTGCAAAATAAATCTGCAAGTAGGATAAGGTAAGAACAGTATGAATAATTTCAAAGAAAAAGCAATGAAAATAGTATTCTTACTCACAGCCAGTTTCTCCATACTGGCTGTTGCCTTAATCTGTGTTTTCCTTTTTGCAAATGGAATACCGGCAATCAAAGAAATCGGATTGCCGGATTTTCTGCTAGGTACAAAATGGAAACCGGGAAATAACCTCTATGGAATCTTCCCGATGATTTTAGGCAGTATCTATGTAACCGCCGGAGCAATTGTGGTGGGAGTACCAATTGGGATTTTAATGGCAATCTTTATGGCAAGATTTTGCCCGAAGAAGCTTCATAGCTTCTTAAAGCCGATGGTAGACCTGTTAGCAGGAATCCCGTCCATCGTATATGGATTCTTTGGTCTGGTAGTCATAGTACCATTTGTAAGAGAACATTTTAAAGGAAACGGAAACAGTATATTTACAGCATCGATTCTTCTTGGAATCATGATACTTCCAACCATAATCAGTGTATCGGAAGCTGCCATCCGTGCAGTACCGGAGCATTATTACGAAGGAGCACTGGCACTTGGCGCAACCCATGAGCGAAGTGTCTTTAAGACTGTGGTTCCGGCAGCAAAATCTGGAATCATGGCAGCGGTTATCTTAGGAATCGGCCGTGCCATTGGTGAGACCATGGCGGTTATGATGGTAGTAGGTAATCAGGCACGTATTCCGAACAGTATATTTAAGGGTGTACGTACCCTGACAACAAATATCGTAATTGAAATGGGTTATGCAACGGATCTGCACCGTGAGGCATTGATTGCAACCGGCGTTGTACTGTTTGTATTTATCCTTATTATCAATCTGGTATTTTCAATTGTAAAAGGAAAGGCGGATAAAGAATAATGACAAAATTCAAAGATAAAATGAATTCTTATAAAAAGCATCCGGGTTCCTTCCTTTTATTACTGCTGGTAGTAGCAGCGGCAATTATAACAGTAGCAGTATTGCTTTATCTGGTGGCGTACATATTGATTCACGGTGTGCCATATTTAAAACCAAGTCTTTTCGCACTGGAATATAATTCGGATAATGTATCCATGCTTCCGGCAATGATAAATACATTGGAAATGACACTGGTTTCCCTGCTTTTTGCAGTACCCCTTGGAATCGGAGCCGCAGTTTATCTGGTGGAATATGCGCCGAAGGGAAGCAAACTGGTTAAAGTAGTCAGAATTACGGCAGAGACCTTAACTGGTATTCCTTCTATTATATATGGTCTGTTTGGTATGTTATTTTTTGTAACCTACCTGCACTGGGGCTATTCCATGTTAGCCGGTGCGGCAACTCTTGCCATTATGGTATTGCCGGTTATCATGCGAACCACAGAAGAAGCATTGCTTTGTGTGCCGGATACCTACCGGGAAGGAAGCTTTGGATTAGGAGCCGGAAGACTTCGTACCGTATTCCGTATTGTTCTTCCATCCGCAATGCCGGGAATATTATCCGGAATCATCCTGGCAGTAGGACGAATTGTAGGAGAGACCGCAGCACTGATTTATACCGCAGGAACGGTAGCAGACTTTGCCCCAAACCTGATGGCATCCGGACGAACCTTGGCTGTTCATATGTATTCTCTTTCCAGAGAGGGCTTACATACCAATGAGGCTTATGCAACCGGCGTAGTTCTTCTGGTCATTGTATTACTGATAAATGGTGTATCAACTTTGATAGCCAGGAAATTCACGAAAGGAGATGGAGAAGTAAAATGAGTGAGCAGGCAAAATTTTCTGTCAAAGGACTTGACTTATATTACGGAGACTTCCACGCATTAAAAGATGTGAATCTTGATATCAATGCAAAAGAGATAACTGCATTTATCGGACCATCCGGTTGTGGAAAGTCTACATTTTTAAAAACATTAAACAGAATGAATGATTTGGTAGAGGGCTGTAAGATTACCGGAGATGTAAGATTAGACGGTGAAAATATTTACAGCGGTATGGATGTCAGCCAGCTTAGAAAGCGTGTGGGAATGGTATTCCAGAAGCCGAATCCATTTCCGATGAGTATCTATGACAACATTGCATACGGTCCGAGGACCCACGGTATCCACAACAAAGCCAAATTAAATGAAATCGTGGAGACATCCCTGCGGCAGGCAGCTATCTGGGATGAAGTAAAAGACCGTCTGAATAAGAGTGCACTGGGCATGTCCGGTGGACAGCAGCAGAGACTTTGTATTGCAAGAGCGCTGGCAGTACAGCCGGAAGTAATCCTGATGGATGAGCCGACTTCTGCACTGGATCCGATTTCCACTTCCAAAATAGAGGATCTGGTAATCGAATTAAAAAAGGATTATACCATTATTATGGTAACCCACAATATGCAGCAGGCAACCCGTGTATCGGATAAAACAGTATTTTTCTTATTGGGAGAGATAATCGAGAGTGGAGATACCGAAAAATTATTCTCCGTTCCAACAGACAAACGGACAGAAGATTATATTACAGGGAGGTTCGGTTAAATGCGTAATCGTTTTGACAGACAGCTAGAACAGTTGAACAATGAATTAATCCAGATGGGAAGCATGATAGAGCATGCCATTGAAATGGCAGTTTCTGCCCTGGTAAACCAGGATACGGAAAAAGCCAAAAAAGCAATGGCATATGATGTGGAAATCGACCATCAGGAGCGTGATATTGAATCCTTATGCATGAAGCTTTTATTGCAGCAGCAGCCGGTTGCAAGAGATTTGCGCCTGATTTCTGCAGCATTAAAAATGATTACCGATATGGAGCGGATTGGCGACCATGCCGGTGATATTTCCGAGATGACACTGCTGATGTCTGATGAACCGTATATCATCAGCCCGGAAGAGATTCAGGGTATGGCAAAGGAAACCACAGACATGGTTATCAAGAGCATTGATGCCTTTGTAAAACGCGATATGGAGCTGGCAAAGAAAGTAATCGCACAGGATGATGTTGTGGATGACCTTTTCATGAAAGTAAAACAGGATTTAATCCAGATGATCAATAAAAGCGCAGAAAATGGCGAGCAGGCAGCAGATATCCTTATGGTAGCCAAATATTTTGAACGTATCGGCGACCATGCTACCAATATTGCGGAGTGGGTCATCTATTCCATTACGGGAAGCCATATTGACTAAAAATTCTTAGACAAAAGAGAAAAAATAAGTACATTTTTTACACTGCTTATACATAATTCTTACAAACTGATAAAATATCCTTGCAAAAAGTCTCTAAAGTGTATATGGTGTATATGTAAGACGAAAAATATGTAAAAAATTGAAAAGTCTATGCATATACGATGCATAAGGAGGACAAAATGGATATTTTTGGAATACTGACACTGATTGGAGGATTGGCCCTGTTCCTGTATGGAATGGATGTTATGGGAGCTGGGCTGGAGAAAGTATCAGGAGGCAAGTTAGAGAGGATACTGGAGAAATTAACTTCCAATCCGCTCAAAGGAGTGCTGTTAGGAGCCGGAGTAACTGCTGTTATTCAGTCATCTTCAGCAACTACCGTAATGGTAGTTGGTTTTGTAAACTCCGGAATTATGAAACTTTCCCAGGCAATCGGAATTATCATGGGTGCCAATATCGGAACCACAATAACATCCTGGCTCTTAAGTCTGACCGGAATAGATAGTGGAAATGTATGGATTAATCTCTTAAAACCATCTTCTTTTACACCGGTTCTTGCGATGATAGGTATTGTTTTAATGATGACCGGAAAGAAAAGCAAGAAAGCTGATGTAGGGGAGATTTTATTAGGCTTTGCAGTATTGATGACCGGAATGGAAAGTATGAGCGGAGCAGTAAAACCGTTGGCTGATGTTCCTGAATTTACCAATATACTGACTATGTTCCATAATCCAATTTTAGGAATTCTGGTAGGAGCACTTCTGACAGCGGTGATTCAAAGCTCGTCCGCATCTGTAGGTATACTGCAGGCACTGTCTGTAACAGGAGCATTTACTTATGGCTCAGTTATTCCGATTATTTTAGGGCAGAATATCGGAACCTGTGTTACAGCTATGATTTCTTCTGTTGGAGCAAACCGGAATGCAAAGCGTACTGCTTTTGTGCATCTGTATTTTAATATTATTGGTACCGTATTGTTCCTGACATTATATAGTATTTTGAATGCAGTTATTCATTTCCCGTTTGCAAATGATACAGTTGGTGTAGCAGGAATTGCACTGATTCACAGTATCTTTAATATATTTGCAACTGTAGTTTTATTCCCGTTTACAAAGGGACTGGAGAAGTTGGCATATCTGACACTTCCGATTACCGAAGAGGAAAAGAGCAAGAAAGAGGTACAGGAGTTCCCGTTATTAGACGACCGTTTCCTTGCAACACCATCTTTTGCCATTGAGCAGTGCCACAGCATGTCCATTGAGATGGCAAACCTTTCCAAGGATTCCTTCTTAGAAGCAATCGGACTTTTGGAGAATTATACACAGGAAGTAGCGGACGACATTATTGCAAAGGAAAATCTTGTAGATAAATACGAGGACAAGCTGAGGGCTTATCTGACGAAATTAAGCAGTCAGAATCTGACTTATGCAGACAGCCAGAATGTATCTACGCTGTTACATTGTATTACAGATTTTGAGCGTATTTCGGACCATGCAGCGAATATCGTAGATTCCATTATCGAGATGACAAAGAAGGAGCTGGTTTTCTCTAAGAAAGCAGAGGAAGAAATGCATGTATTTGGAAAAGCAGTAGAAGACATTCTCTGCCGTACCATGACTGCATACACTGCCGATGATGAAGAACTGGCTAAGACCGTAGAACCGTTAGAGCAGGTTATTGATGAATTAAATAAAGCAATTAAGAAACGACATATCAAACGTCTCCGGAAAGGAAAATGTTCTATCGAGTTAGGACTGGTGCTGGCAGATATCGTTACCAACTATGAGCGTGTATCCGACCATTGTTCCAATATTGCAGTCTGCCTGATCCAGGAACAGGATAAAGAGGTAGAAGAGCATGACCTGACGGCACATATGGATGAAGAAGACAACAGAAAATTTGCAGAGCAGATAAAAGAATATACAGAAAAATACGCTTTGCCGGAAAAATAAAAAAGTCGGGAGGAAAATGCAATGGCACTTATTTATATCGTAGAAGATGATATAAACATACGGGAAATCGAACGTTATGCACTAAAAAACAGTGGTTTTGAAGTAGAGGAATTTGATAACGGAAAAGATTTCTTCCAGAGAGTGTCAGAGCAGGCACCATCCCTGATGCTGTTAGATATTATGCTGCCGGGAGAGGATGGACTGGAAATTTTAAGCCGTGTCCGGAAAAATCCGGCAACAGAAAAGACTCCTGTGATTATGGTAACGGCAAAGACCACAGAGATTGATAAAGTCCGTGGACTGGATATGGGTGCAGATGATTATATCAGTAAGCCTTTTGGCGTTATGGAGCTGATTTCCAGAGTGAAAGCATTACTCCGCCGCACCGAAAAGGAAGATGATGGTGATACATTAGCCTGTGGAAGCATAGAGATTGATAATAAGCGTCACAGCGTAACCGTTCAGGGAGAAACCTGTGAGCTTACTTTTAAAGAATTTGAACTATTAAAATACCTTATGATAAACCAGGGCATTGTATTATCCCGTGATAAGCTGATGAATCAGGTCTGGGGATTTGAATACGAAGGAGAAAGCCGTACTGTAGATATGCACATAAAGACGCTCCGGCATAAGCTTGGCGATGGCGGGCAACAGATTAAAACCGTCCGTAATGTGGGCTATGTGATGGAGCCGTAGGAGCATTCATGAAGAAAAAAATAAATATACGATTTATTATGATAGCAGCGCTTGCCATTGTGGTCACAGCGCTGTCTGCTATGTTAGTGTATTATAATATTTTAAAAGAGCAGGTATTTGGAGATTTGAAAGCCTACGCCCATGTGATAGAGCTTTTGAATATAGATGACCTTGCAGCAGGAATAGAAAAAGACCCGTATAATCCCATCGATGATGACCTTCGAATCACATTGATTGGAGCAGAAGGGGAAGTATTATATGAAAGTCTGTTAAATAAGGATGAGATGGACAATCATAATGAACGCCCGGAAATTATTGAAGCAAGGGAAAAAGGCGAAGGCGAAGCCATCCGTTACTCGGCCACTTCCGGAACCCATACCTTTTACTATGCGGAGCGTTTACAGAATGGAAATGTGCTTCGAATCGGAAGGGATTCCGTCAGTGTAAACCGTATTATGGTAAATACTTTAGTGATTGTACTGGTAATTGCACTTTGTATCCTCTTTGTCTGTATGGGAATTTCCCATTATCTGACGAAGAAGCTGGTAGAGCCTATCGAGAAGCTGGCAACGAATATTATGCTGGTGGATGAAAATAATGTATATGAAGAAATCCGGCCTTTTGTGAATACTATTAAGGAGCAGCACGTCAATATTATCAATAATGCGCAGCTTCGCCAGGAATTTACCGCGAACGTATCCCATGAATTAAAGACACCGCTGACGGCAATTTCCGGTTATGCGGAGTTAATCGGAAACGGAATGACCGGTAAAGAGGATACCATCCGTTTCTCTAATGAGATACATTCCAATGCCAACCGGCTGTTAAGCCTGATTAATGATATTATAAAGCTTTCAGAACTGGATGAAGCAGACCACCAGATGGAAATGGAAAGAATCGACCTTTATAAACTGGCAGAGAACTGTGTGCAGATGATGCAGGTGACAGCAGAGAAGCAGGGAATTAGGCTGACGTTGCAGGGAGAAAGCACCATGGCCATGGCAAACAAGGGACTGATGGATGAAGTCTTTTATAATCTTTGCAGCAATGCCATCCGCTATAATAAGCCAGGTGGAAGTGTCACAGTAACGGTAGGAACAAAGGATGAGCGTCCGTTCTTAAGTGTAGCGGATACCGGAATCGGAATTCCAAGGGAATGCCAGGAACGTGTATTTGAGCGGTTTTACCGGGTAGATAAGAGCCGTTCGAAATCCACCGGTGGAACAGGACTTGGACTTGCCATTGTAAAGCACATTGTGGCACAGCATAATGCTGCCCTTCACTTAGACAGTGAGCTGGGTGAGGGAACCACCATCGAGATTGTATTTTAAGAAGAACAAGAATGGAAAGAATTGACATAAATTATCATTTAGCGTATATTTGAATAACAATCCGTGAGGGAGTAGTTCGCGTGAATACGTGATTTGTCAACAACCTCGGTCTGATGAAGGCCTGGCAAATCTTAATGAATGAGACTCATGTATGCAGCACAGGATAACTGCATACATGAGTCTCATTTTAAATATACTATCGGAGGAAATTGTGTTTATGGTAATGTTCTTTACACTCTTACTGATGGGAGTAGGTCTTTCGATGGATGCTTTTGCAGTGTCTATTTGTAAGGGACTTTCCATGCGGAAGGTAAACAAAAAGCAATGTCTTGTAATTGGCTTATTCTTCGGAGGATTCCAGGCACTGATGCCATTTATTGGCTGGGTATTGGGAAGCCAGTTTGAACAGTATATTACAAGCATTGACCACTGGATTGCATTTATCCTGTTAGGATTTATCGGTGGAAAAATGGTAGTGGAAGCAATCCGGGAAAAGGATGAAGCAGTAGAAGTCGGGAAAATGGATCCGCCATTGGATTTCAAAGAGATGTTTATTCTGGCAATCGCAACCAGCATCGATGCCCTTGCCGTAGGAATCACATTTGCATTTCTGCAGGTGCCAATCGTTGAGGCAGTTTCCATCATCGGGATTACGACCTTTGTGATTTCTGTCATTGGTGTGTATGTAGGAAACTTCTTTGGAAACAGATATAAGAAGAAGGCGGAATTGGCTGGCGGTATAATTCTTATCTTAATCGGACTTAAGATTTTGCTGGAGCATCTTGGAATTTTGGCATTTTAAAAGAAGGAGGAATATAATATGACAACAATCTGGACATATGTATTACTGGTAGTTGGTTTTGTACTGTTAATTAAAGGAGCAGATTTCTTTGTGGAAGGAAGCTCGGGAATTGCAAAGAAATTAAAGGTGCCATCGTTGATTATCGGACTTACGATAGTGGCAATGGGAACATCCCTGCCGGAATGTGCCGTCAGTGTGGCAGCAGCTATTTCCGGAAACAATGCCCTGGCAGTCAGTAATGTAGTTGGCTCAAATATCTTTAACCTGATGGTGGTTTGTGGTTTCTGTGCCGTAATTACACCACTTGCAGTAGGAAAAAGGACCTTAAAGCAGGAATTTCCGTTTTCTGTGCTTATGGCAGCCCTGCTTTTAGTGCTGGGTTACATTGGAATGAGCGTTGGCAGAATAGATGGTGTGATTTTATTGATTTTCTTTGCTCTCTTCATGTTCTGGATGGTGCATTCTGCATTAAAGGCAAGAACAGCAGGAATTACAACAGATGCTTCTGAAGAAGCAGATGAGATTGAACGTGCAAAGCCAATCCCGGTATGGCTCTGTCTTGTATACATTGTAGGTGGAGCAGCAGCCATTGCATTTGGTGGCGACATGGTAGTAGACAGTGCGTCTGCTATTGCAGCAGCATTCGGGTTGAGCCAGAATTTAATCGGGCTTACGATAGTAGCAATGGGAACGTCATTACCGGAGCTGGTAACCTCTATTGTGGCAGCCCGTAAAAATGAAGTAGATATGGCTTTGGGAAATGTCATTGGTTCTAATATTTTCAATATCCTTTTTGTTCTTGGTATTGCCGCAGCCATAAGTCCGGTCGCCTTTATCATGGAAAATGTGATTGATATTGTAATCTTAATTGCAATGAGCATAATGGTACTGCTGTTTGCCTGGAGCAGGCAGAAAATAAACCGCATTGAAGGAGCAATTATGCTGCTTTCCTATGCGGGATATATGGTCTATATCTGTATGAGATAATATATTTGATAAGAAATAAGAAGCCCGTTATTGTGGGCTTCTTATTGTGTTATGCGCGCAGCAAAAATATCTGTAAGAAGCTGCCGGTGGCAGATTCTGCAGGATGCTGACTAATTTTCCGATTCTTCTAACTGGGAAAGTACATTGTTAAGCTGGAAGGTGGAGCTGTCTATCAGGTCCGGAATGGAACCTAAGTATTCCAGATGAAAGCCGGCATAGCGGAAGAAATAGGTTGTTCTTAATCCATCATCCGGGATGGCAAGCTCGATATATTCATCTGTTGTATCAAGGTCAATGAGATAATATTCATTTGTTATATCGGAGGCAGCACTGCGGGACAGTGTAAAGTTGCCATTATAAAGCATTTCAGAATAATCTGTTCCATCTACCGTCAGGGTAGAAGAAAGCATTCCCGTTTCTTCGTTGTAAGTGGTGTCATAGTAGACGGCATCCATTTCTCCGTTTCCATCCATATCTGCAGAAACAGCAGACCCCATTAAAGCGTTCAGCTGAAAATTACCGGTGTAATGATATTCAGCCTTCAGAGCATTCAGCTGCTGATAAGGAACGGAAAATAAAAGTGTATCGGAATAAGACGGTGTAATAGCACCATGATTGGCGATAAAGGTAATACCGCCTTTGGTAAAATACCAGTTGCCATCCCTCAGTACATGTTCTAAAAGGTTCGAAGATACATCGGAGTCGTCATGTTTGGCAAGCTGGCTGATTTTGTTGTAGTTCGGTAACAAAAGCTGCTGGTTAATAAAAGAAAGTGCACTGTTTATCAGGGCATTGGAATCTGTAGCAATATCAGAAAGAGAAAGTGTTTTGCCATTTTCCAGATCATAATTAAACCCACCATAAGCAGCACTGTGGGTCTCCTCACTGGTAAATTCTTTTCTGGTACTCTCAAAAGAGATAATCCGGCTGTCCTGTCTGGTACAGGAAAAATCCTCATCTAAGTGATAGGCGGAAAAGGAATCCGGTGACTCAGCAAAAGAAATTCTTGCGGAAAGCAGACTTTCTAATCGGGCATCCTGGAAAGCATCCAGTTCTTCGTTTAAAGATTGTGTAATGGTTTTGGAAATCTTCGGATGACCGTCTATGGTCACCATGGGTTTCTGATAGGAGGTATATAATAAAACAGTAGATAAATCATCGGCATGATAAGTCTCTGTTTTGGAATTAAATGTTATTGTTACCGGGTCATTCCGGGACTGTTCTGTTGATTCTTCTGTAGCGTCCGGCTGTTCACTGCCGGAATCCGTCTGTACAGAAGACTGTTTCTTCCCACCACATCCGCAAAAGACCAGGGTGGCAATACAAATCAGGGCAATAAATCTTTGCTTCATAGATATCTCCTTGTGGTTCGCATTCGTACCTAGAGTATAGCACATTTTATCTGGAAAAATCTTTAAAAAAGAATGAAGTTTTCCGGGGAAAGCGTTAGGGGGTGAAAGAAGCGTAATGTCCGTGCTGTTCAGTGAGTCCGAATGCAACATAAGGGCGGCAAGGGGCACTAAGAATTTCGAAGGGATATGAGATTGGCTGGCAACCGGCGCAAATTCACATCCATGTTCATCTGCGCCTCACCGGCACGTCCCTGTGCCGGCGTTGCCAGATGCTATCCGAAATTCCAAGTGCCCCTTGCAGCCCTTATTTCGCATTTGGACTCGATAAACAGTGTGGAAATCCAGCATTCTTTTATTCCACAAACCATCGAGAAAACTTTATTCTTTTTTAAGATTCGCCCAATTGAAAAGCAATATCAAGAGGTATATAATCAGGTAAAGTGCGGACGCGCAGGGGAATATAGTAAGAATAGGAGGATACACAATGGATTTTTTTGACCGCATGGGAGAGAAACTGGTAACTGCAGGAAGGGATGTCACACAGAAGGCAAAGGATTTATCCGGAACTGCAAAGTTAAACCTTGACATCAAGGCAAAAGAGGATTTTATTGAAAAACAGTATGCACAGATTGGAAAGCTTTATTATGAAGACCACAAGGAAGAAGCAGATGGTGCATATGGACAGCAGATGCAGGCAATTGCAGAGGCATTTGCAGCAATTGACCATATGAAAGAGGAAGTATTAAAGATTAAAGGAGCGCGTCAGTGCCCGCAGTGTGGTGCAACTGTGCCGGAGGACACAGAGTTCTGTGGAAAATGTGGAGCAAAACTGAATATCTTTGAAGATTAGTGGACAACCTACCCATTTGTTTTGAGAAAATCATACCAATGGGTGGGTTGTTTTATGAAAAAACATAAGATATAATAAATGGTATACCAATAGGGAAGAGAAGGGTATAGGGAGGTGCAGCAATTTATGAAGAAACGAATGATAAAGCTGACCGGTGCTTTATTACTGATAGCCAGCTTGGTTTTTTCCGGGTGCGGGAAAAGCACGCAGTTAGACGATTATGCTACCAATGAAGGCAGTGACAGCACAGAAGAAGGCACAGAAGCAGTGGCGGATAACACATCGGGTGATACCGGGGGGATACCGAAGGATGAGATTAAGGTAGGTGTCATTCATCTATCCGATCCGGCAGATGGAAGTGGTTATACATATACCCATGATCTTGGTATTCAGGGAATGCAGCAGAACTTAAATCTTTCCGATGACCAGATTGTGCGTAAAATTAATATTTCGGATACTGATGCAGATGCAACCAGAGCAGCAATACAGGAATGCATTGACGAAGGCTGTAATATTATTTTCACTACAAGCTGGGGTTATATGGAAACCACCGCAGAGATGGCAGAAGAATATCCGGATATTTATTTTTCTCATGGAACCGGATATATGAGTAATGGAAAGAATTTCAATAATTATTTTGGAAGAATTTATCAGGCACGTTACTTGAGCGGGATCGTAGCGGGCATGAATACAAAGTCTAATAAAATCGGTTATGTGGCAGCGATGGATTCAACTAATTCAGAGGTAACCGGCGGAATTGATGCATTTGCAATGGGAATTTATTCGGTCAATCAGAATGCAAAGGTCTATGTAAAAGTTACAAACAGCTGGTTTGACCCGGACGGAGAGAAGGCGGCAGCAGAGATGCTTCTTAACATGGGCTGTGATGTAATTGCACAGCATTGTGATACAGAATATCCGCAGACATTGGCACAGGAAAAAGGCGTTTACAGTATCGGTTATAATTCTGATATGAGTAAAAATGCACCGGAGGCTTGTCTTTGCAGTGTTATCTGGAACTGGAGTGCCTATTATACATCAGCAGTGCAGAGTGTTATCGACGGAACCTGGGATGGCAGCAATTATTATGGAGGAATGAATGAGAACCTGGTAGGACTTACGCCGCTTGCTGATTTCTGCGCAGATGGAACTGAGGAGAAAGTAGAGGAGGCAAAGGCAGCGATTCTTTCCGGGGAAAATGGAGTGTTTGATGGTGTAATTGAGACCAATACCGGAGAAACCGTAGGAAAAGAAGGAAAAACATTAGATGATGCGACAATTACCGGAGGAATAGACTGGTATTTTAAGACGGTTGAAGTGGTAGAGTAGGGGGAAGCAAATGAATCTAAAGAAAAAAATTCTGGCAATTACAATTGGACCGGTATTGATATTAGGAATTATCACCATACTATTTACTGTAACCATGGTAAAGAATTCCATGATGGATGAGACAAAGGATGCATTAAAAGGAACTGCTGCCGCAACGTTGGCAGCATATGACCAGAATACCGGAGATTATCTTGAGACCAGTAATGGGGATATCTGGAAGGGAAGTTACAATATTTCCAAATCAGAGAATCTGGTAGACCGGATTAAAGATAATACCGGAATGGATGTAACTTTTTTCTATGGAGATAAACGAATCATGACTTCGGCAATGGATGAGAATGGAAATCGAATCTTAAAATCCAAAGCAGGAGATGTCATTGTAGAAAAAGTATTAAATGGTGGAGAAGAATGTTTTAGTGAAGCAGTATCTATAGAAGGAACTTTAAATTATGGTTATTTTATGCCGGTATATCAGAATGGCTCCGATACAGATATTGTGGGAATGATATTCGTAGGAACCAATAAGCATGATAAAGATGCTGTTATAATGCGGCTTCTAGGATCGATTGTGGCAGCGGTGGCAGCAATTATGCTGGTCTGCCTGATTGTCAGCACGAAGCTGGCAAGCACTATCAGCAGGAATATCAGAACCAGTATTAAAGCGGTGGAAAAGATTGCAGCAGGCAATTTGAATGTGCAGGTGAATAATAAGCTGCTTAAGAGTAAGGATGAAATCGGAGACCTTTCCAGAGTTACGATTACCCTGCGTGATGCGATGCAGAGGACGATTCTTGAAATTAACCAGAATGTCCAGAAGCTGTTAGAGGCATCCTCTTTACTTGGAACAGCGGCAGATAATACCAATGGAACGATGAATAAGGTACGCTCCGCTGTAAACCGGATTGTGGAGAATTCTGCCGAACAGGCAGAAAATTCAAAGAGTACTTCTGAGCATATGCGTCTGATGGGAGAAAATATTACAGAGACTTCCGCAGAGGTAGAAGCCTTAAACAGCAATGCGGAATTCATGCATCAATCCAGTGAAAAAGCAGCAGAAACACTATCAAACCTGCAGCATATCAACAGCGAAGTAGAGCGGATTATCGGCGAAGTACAGGAACAGACCAACCGTACCAATGATTCTGTGCAGCAGATTCATAAGGCAACTGCATTTATTACATCCATAGCAGAAGAAACGGATTTACTCAGTCTGAATGCATCCATTGAGGCAGCCAGATCCGGTGAAAGCGGCAGGGGATTTGCAGTTGTTGCAGAACAGATTAAGAAATTATCCGAGCAGTCCAACCAGTCCAGCAGTGAGATAGAAGAGACTGCCATGATGTTAAGCGAGGATTCCCAGAAGGCTGTAGAGATTATGCAGAAGATGCAGGAGATCATTGTGAGCCAGAGCGAGAGCATGCAGGATACCCAGAAGGTAGTGGAAGAGGTTGTGGCACAGATAGCCAATTCCATGCAGAGTATCCAGCAGATTAAAGAGACCACAGAGCATCTTGCAAATGTGAGAAATGAGGTTCTGCAGGCAGTTGAGACTCTTTCTAATATAGCGCAGGACAGTGTATCCGGAACGAAAAAGACTTACGAAGATACGGAAGAGGTTGTAGATACCTTTAAGCAGGTATACATGAGCGCAGAGCAGCTTCGTGAGATTGCTGACCAGCTGGCAGGAAGCGTACAGTATTTCCATGTGGAATAAATACACAACCATAGCAATTCTAAAATTGTGAAAAAGTGCCTTTGAAATCGCAGACTGAAAAGTTTATCATAAAAAGAGAAAATATGCGGTGTCAGAGGTGAGAAAATGTATCCAATTGGAGCATATATTGTAAAATCAACAAATGGAGTATGCAAAATAAAGGACATTGTAAATCCGGATTTTGTAGCAGATTCCAACAAATTGTATTATTAAGCTAATCTATCAGAGGAAAAAGACGCGCCAGGAGCAGGGAAAGAAAACAACTACAGTAGATGGACGTTATTTTAATCTGGCAGAAAATCTTCTGTATTCTGAACTTGAATTAGTATTGCAGAAAAATAAAGATGAGATTTACCAGATGATAAAGGCAATTTGTGAAGCTTAAGGATATCGGATGGTCCGGTTGCAAAGGTTGACTTTTCAAATAAATTGTGTTAGTTTTACACCTAGATGATAAACGCAAGGAAGAAGAGAGTACATTTATCGGAATTGTACAGAGAGTTCCAATAAACCGCAGGGTTTAGCTGAGATGGAATCAAGGGTGATAGATGGAAGATGGCTTTGGAGTGGCGGGGCTGAATCTTAAGAGACAAAGCTTCGACAGGACCGCCTGTTATAGCGGGAAGTATTGCAGGATACTTCATGAGGCACATATTGTAAGGTATGTGTAAAATAGAAGTGGTAACACGGATAACACCCGTCTTCTTTCATTAGAAGGCGGGATTTTTTTTCGCGAGTAGCGATGAAAATGCCGTGCTTGCACGAGCATTTGAGGAGCACCGCGAAAACCTGTGAAACGAAGTTTCTCAGGTCGCGAGTAGCGAAAAGCAGCTCGCAGGAACACTTGAGAAATACCGTAAAACCTGTGAAACGAAGTTTCTCAGGTCGCGAGTAGCGAAGCGGCTCGCAGGAACGCTTGAGGAGCACCAAAAGTATAAAAAGGAGAATGAAGATGAGCAGCAAAGGAAAGTTTTACATGACCACCGCGATTGCCTACACATCAGGTAAACCGCACATTGGAAACACTTATGAGATTGTACTGGCAGACGCAATCGCAAGATACAAGAGACTGGAAGGCTATGATGTATATTTCCAGACCGGTACCGATGAACATGGACAGAAGATTGAATTAAAGGCAGAGGAAAAAGGAATTACACCGAAGCAGTTCGTAGACGAAGTTGCCGGAGAAGTAAAGAGAATCTGGGATTTGATGAATACTTCTTATGATAATTTCGTGCGTACTACCGATGAAGACCATGAGACACAGGTTAAGAAGATTTTTAAGAAACTTTATGATAAAGGTGATATTTATAAGGGTTCCTATGAGGGACTTTATTGTACTCCGTGTGAGTCTTTCTGGACGGAGTCCCAGTTAGTAGATGGAAAATGTCCAGACTGTGGCCGTGAAGTGCAGCCGGCAAAAGAAGAAGCATACTTCTTTAAAATGAGCAAATATGCAGACCGCTTAATCGAGCATATCAACACTCATCCGGAATTTATTCAGCCGGTATCCCGTAAAAATGAGATGATGAACAACTTCTTACTTCCGGGACTTCAGGATTTGTGCGTATCCAGAACCTCATTTTCCTGGGGAATTCCGGTAGACTTTGATCCAAAGCATGTAGTATACGTATGGCTGGATGCACTGACCAACTACATTACCAAGATTGGATATGATGCAGATGGCAATTCTTCTGATTTATTCAAGAAGAACTGGCCGGCAGATTTACATCTGATTGGAAAAGACATCATCCGTTTCCATACCATTTACTGGCCGATTTTCTTAATGGCATTAGACCTGCCACTGCCAAAGCAGGTATTTGGACATCCATGGCTCTTACAGGGTGGTGAGAAAATGAGCAAATCCAGGGGAAATGTAATCTATGCTGATGATATGGTAGACCTCTTTGGTGTAGATGCAACCCGTTATTTCGTATTGCATGAGATGCCATTTGAAAATGATGGAATCATTACCTGGGAGCTGGTTGTAGAGCGTTTCAATTCCGACCTTGCCAACATCCTTGGAAACCTGGTAAGCCGTACCATTTCCATGAGCAATAAATATTTTGACGGTGTCGTAAAGAGCACCGGAGTCACAGAAGAAGTAGATAATGACTTGAAGGCAGTCGTAACCGGCGCAAGAGATAAGATTGCAGATAAGATGTCCGGACTTCGTGTGGCAGATGCCATTACAGAAGTATTTAACGTATTCCGCCGCTGCAACAAATATATCGATGAAACAGCACCTTGGGTATTGGCAAAGGATGAAGCAAAGAAAGACCGCTTAAGCGAAGTTCTTTATAATCTGACCGAGTCCATCGCTATCGGTGCAAGCCTTTTAGCAAGCTTCCTACCGGAGACTGCAGAGAAAATCGCAGCGCAGCTTAATACAGGACTGCGTGGATTTGATGAGCTGAATCAGTTTGGACTTTATCCAAATGATAATAAAGTAACGGAGAAACCGGAGATTCTCTTCGCAAGATTAGACCCGAAGGAAGTAATGCCGAAGGTAGAAGCAATCCGCGCTGCCCAGAAAGCAGAATTCGAAGCAGAGCAGAAAGCATTAGGCAAAGAAGTTGAGACAGAAGCAAAAGCAGATGCCGCTGTCATTGACATTGAGCCAAAGGAAGAAATCACTTATGATGATTTTATGAAAATGCAGTTCCAGGTTGGGGAAATCATCGAGTGTAAGGCAGTAGAGAAATCCAAGAAATTACTGTGTTCACAGGTAAGAATCGGAAGCCAGGTAAAACAGATTGTATCCGGTATCCGCAAACAGTACACACCGGAAGAAATGGTCGGCAAGAAAGTTATGGTATTAGTAAACTTGAAACCGGCAAAACTTGCAGGTGTATTATCTGAAGGAATGTTACTTTGCGCAGAGGATGAAAATGGAGAATTAGCACTTCTGACACCGGAAAAGGATATGCCGGCAGGAGCAGAAATCTGCTAATTATAAGATTTTCAGATTAGCTATATAAAGAACCCCCGGAAGAACCATTGTAAATGATATGTACCCAGAATCCTGGACACATATTTACGAACTAGGCTGAACACATGGATGCTATCCTGTATTGTACAGGCGGCATCCATTTT
>OHJI01000016.1_pt1 | contig 126395 bp, 117 predicted proteins | sample 1568571 | NCBI WGS metagenome assembly OHJI01 (sample SAMEA3879583, study PRJEB24766) | human gut metagenome | biome: human-associated habitat; feature: feces | place: USA | collected 1985/1987
ACGAAAATAGGTTCCGTTACAAGTTTTTCGATATTGTTCAATTTTCAAGGTCCTGTAGCGCCTCAGCCAAGTGGCTGACGACTTGATTATTTTACCACAGAAGCGGTTTTTTGTCAAGCTTTATTTTTTCGAAGTTTTTCGTTTCTTACTGAACTTGGAGCATCTCGAAAGTCTCTCGCATTCCTGCCGGACTTTCTCGCGTCTATTGGTTCTTTTCGCTTTACTTCTAGCTGAGTCTCGGAAGTCATTCTTTTGTCTCAGCGCTTGGCGCTCAAGTATAATACCACATCACCGCCCGGATGTCAACACTTTTTTACTTCTTTTTTCAAGTTTTTTCGCGCTGACTGAAATCGGCTTCATCCTCTTGTGTTTTTCAGACGCAAAACCATACCATCTTTATATAGGTATCGCAGCCGCGGGACGCAAAAGGGCATAAAAAATCCCCCAAGAGACGTTTCCTGCTCGTCTATCGGGGGACTTTCGAAAGACATCATCACTCAAATCTGTTCCGGCGACTAAAAAAAGAGGAACCACAATACTCATAGACAAAGTAAAGGCAATTCCTCAAAATGCAACTGGCTACCATTTTACAGGCCCTTTAGCTTTGCGTCATAGCTTTTCAACTATTTTGCTAAATATTCTATTCGCAAACTCTTTTTTGAGTCGATCAGATTTAACTGATTTTCCAGCGCTCACGCGCCTTCATCTCTCTGGCAATAATATACCATACTCCCTTAGCTCTGTCAATGGTAAATTTTAGAATTTTTATTATTTTCTGGCTGTAACACAAAAAAGGAGGGCAGCCCTTTCGAGCTGCCCTCCAGAAACCTATTTCTCAGCCGATCACTGAGCAGCCTTTGCTGCCTCGATCTGCTTGATGAGTTCGGGAACGACCTTGAACAGGTCGCCAACGATGCCGTAGTCAGCCACGCCGAAGATGGGGGCGGACTCGTTCTTGTTGACGGCAATGATGCACTCGGAATCCTGCATACCTGCGGTGTGCTGGATCGCGCCGGAGATGCCCAGAGCCACATAGATCTTGGGGTGGACGGTCTTACCGGTCTGACCCACCTGATGGTCAGCGGTCATCCAGCCTGCGTCGGTGACGGCACGGGATGCGCCGACAACGCCGCCGCCCAGAGCTGCAGCCAGCTGCTCAGCCAGCTCAATGCCCTTGTTGACGTCCTTGCTGATGCCACGGCCCACAGAGACGATGACGTCTGCGCCGATGAGATCGACCAGCTTCTCAGCTGCCTTCTCAACGCTCAGGACCTCGGTCTTCACATCGTCAGCAGTCAGGTTGAATGCGGGCTTCACGATCTGGCAGGCATCTGCCTTGGCCTGATCGAAGGGAGCCTTCTTCATGACACCGGGACGGACGGTGGACATCTGGGGACGGAAGCGGGGGCAGATGATGGTAGCCATCAGATGGCCGCCGAATGCGGGACGGGTCATCTTCAGGTTGCGGTCCTCGTAATCGAACTTCTGCTTGGACAGGTCGATGGTGGAGCTTTCCTTCAGGAACTCGACATACTTTGCAGTGTCGATGTCCAGATGGGTCGCATCAGCGGTCAGGCCGGTGTGCAGACGAGCTGCGCAGCGGGGGCCAAGGTCACGGCCGATGTTGGTAGCACCGATCAGCAGGACCTCAGGCTTATACTCGTTGACCATGTCGCAGACGACCTTAGCGTATGCGTCAGTGGTGTAATCCTTCAGCAGGGGGCTTTCGCAGACCAGAACCTTATCAGCGCCATAGCCGCCCAGCTCCTTTGCGATGCCTTCCACGTTGTCGCCCAGCAGCAGGCCGGTGACTTCGCAGCCCAGCTCGTCAGCCAGCTTGCGGGCCTCGCTGACCAGCTCAAAATCAGTGGACATCAGTGCGCCCTGGCGCTGCTCGCAGAAGACCCAGACGCCCTTGTATTCGTTAAAATCAGCCATTGTAATCCTATGCTCCTTTCATCAGATCAGGTGCTTCTTGGCCAGGATACCAGCCAGCTGTGCAGCAGTATCGTCGCCAGTCAGCATAGTGCCTGCGCCCTTCTGCGGAGGAGTGAAGGACTTGAAGACGTTCGTCGGAGAACCCTTCAGACCGATGGTATCGACCTCGATCAGCGGATCGTCCTTCAGCGCGTTGTAATCGAACACTTCCATCGGCTTGTCATAGCAGGTGAAGATGCCGTTGACGCTCATATAGCGGGGCTGGTTCAGCTCCTTGATGCAGGTCAGCAGGCAGGGAGTCTGCACCTTGACCATCATGTAGCCGTCTTCCAGCATACGCTTGACGGTAAGGGTGTTGCCATCCTTCTGGATGTCTGCAACATAGGTCACCTGAGGCAGGTGCAGCTTCTCAGCGATCTGAGGGCCGACCTGTGCGGTATCGCCATCGATTGCCTGACGGCCGCAGAACACGACGTCCTCGGGGCCGACACCGATCTTGTTGACCGCAGCAGCGAGGATCTGGCTGGTTGCGAAGGTATCGGAACCTCCGAACTCGCGGCCGGACACCAGAACAGCCTTGTCAGCGCCGCGGGCCAGCAGCTCACGCAGCATACCCTCGGCCGGCGGGGGACCCATGGTGACGACGACGACTTCGCAGCCGGTCTCGTCCTTCAGCTTCAGGGCGGCCTCCAGAGCGTTCAGGTCATCGGGGTTGGTAATGGTTGCCATAGAGGCACGGTCCAGAGTACCGTCCGCCTTGACGGCCACCTTACCGGAGGTATCAGGAACCTGCTTTACACAAACGATTGCTTTCATTGTAAATCTTGCCTCCCTTACTTCAGCAGCGCGCCGGAAATGACCATCATCTGCACTTCGCTGGTGCCCTCGTAGATCTCAGTGATCTTGGCATCGCGCATCATACGCTCGATGGGGTAATCACGGGTGTAGCCGTAGCCACCGAACAGCTGCAGGCAGCGGCGGGTGACATCGCTGGCGGTGCGGGCTGCGATCAGCTTAGCCTCAGCAGCCTCGACGCTGTAGCGGACCTTTGCGCCGTTCATTGCTTCCTGCTTCTTCAGAGCGGCAGCGTAGACCAGATACTTTGCAGCCTCGATGCGGGCCTTCATCTCAGCCAGCTCGAACTGGGTGTTCTGGAAAGCGGAAATGCTGCGGCCAAACTGCTTGCGCTCCTTGACGTAAGCGACAGTCTCCTGCAGAGCGCCCTCGGCGATGCCCAGAGCCTGAGAGGCGATGCCGATACGGCCGCCGTCCAGAGTGGCCATAGCCAGCTGGAAGCCCTTGCCACGGATGCCCAGCATACGGTCCTTCGGGATGCGGCAGTCCTCAAAGATCAGCTCGCAGGTGGAAGAACCACGGATGCCCATCTTGTCCTCAGCCTTGCCGACGGAGAAGCCCGGGTCGGTGCGCTCCACGATGAAGGCGGAGCACAGCTTGGTGGGACGGCCCTTCTTGTCGGGCACGACGTCGGTGACAGCGATGACGATGAAGACATCAGCAAAGCCGGCATTGGTGATGAAGATCTTGGAGCCGTTCAGCACCCAGTAATCGCCATCTTCCTTTGCGATGGTCTGCTGGCCCTGAGCGTCGGTGCCGGCGCCCGGCTCGGTCAGGCCGAAAGCGCCCAGCCACTCGCCGCTGCACAGCTTGGGCAGGTACTTTGCCTTCTGCTCGGGGGTGCCGTTCTCGTAGATGGGGGCTGCGCACAGGCTGGTGTGTGCGGAAACGATAACACCGGTGGTGCCGCAGACCTTGCTCAGCTCCTCAACTGCCATGACGTAAGACAGGACATCGCCGCCTGCGCCGCCAACGGAAGTGGGGAAGTAAATGCCCATCATGCCCAGCTTGCCCATCTTCTCGACGGTCTCCTTGGGGAAATACTCTTCGGCATCAACTTTCTTTGCCAGAGGCTTAACTTCGTTTTCAGCAAACTCGCGGTACATCTTCTGCACCATCTGCTGCTGCTTGGACAGAGTAAAATCCATCGCTATATCCTCCTAACGGATGTTTTTCTTTCAGCACAGGGCAGCTGCACGCTTGTCCTGTGCAAACAAATTCCTCCCGGCCGCTTTTTGAGGGCGACCGAGAGAAATTTCAAACTAAATTACAGCTCGTCCACCGGGGTCTTGGTGCGGTCTGCGTTGTAAACGTAGAAGCCCTTGCCGCTCTTGCAGCCCAGATTGCCGCCGCGGACCATCTTGCGGATCAGCGGGCAGGCACGATACTTGCTGTCGCCGGTCTCCTTGTACAGGACGTCCATGATGGCGAGGCAGATGTCCAGACCAATGAAGTCGCCCAGCTCCAGGGGGCCCATCGGGTGGTTAGCACCCAGCTTCATGGCGGTGTCGATGCCAGCGATGTTGGAGACGCCCTCCATCTTGATGAAGGCAGCCTCATTGATCATCGGGATCAGGATGCGGTTGACGACGAAGCCGGCAGCCTCGTTGACCTGCACGGGGTTCTTGCCGATGGCTACGGAGATCTCCTTGATCTTCTCGACGGTCTCAGCAGGAGTGTTGCAGCCAGCGATGACCTCGATGAGCTTCATGCGGTCAGCGGGGTTGAAGAAGTGCATACCGATCATGGGACGGGACAGGCCCTTGCCGATCTCGGTGATGGACAGAGAAGAGGTGTTGGAAGCAAAGATGCACTCGGGCTTGCAGATCTTATCCAGCTCGCCGAAAGTGGTCTGCTTGACCTTCATATCCTCGAAAGCAGCCTCAACGATGAGGTCGCAGTCAGCGCACAGTTCTTCCTTCAGGCCCGGGGTGATGGCAGCGACGATAGCGTCGGCCTTCTCCTGCGTCATCTTGCCCTTAGCCACCAGCTTGTCGTAGCCCTTCTTGATCTTTGCCAGACCATTCTCAGCCCACTCCTGCTTGATGTCGCAGAGTGCAACAGTGTTGCCCTCGACCTGAGCAAATGCCTTTGCGATGCCCTGGCCCATAGTGCCAGCGCCGATAACACCGATCTTCATGGGAAATCTCTCCTTTATTATGTAATGTATATCCTCTCCGCCGCCTCCCCTTTCCGGGGAGGCTTTGCAGAGGTGGTTGGTTTTAGTTGTTGGTGAACACAGCCTTGGGCTTCGGTTTCTCACGGCTCAGGAAGCAGGCCGCGTCGGTACTGACTCCACTTCGTTCGCAGCAGCATTGCTGCTGTTGCTCACTCTGTTCCGTAGTACCTCCTTCTCCCCACAAAATCTTGCTGCGCAAGCTTTCGCGGGGGCCCCTTCTTGACGGCATGGCCTGCCCGAGGCTGTCGCTTACCCTTTAGTTGTTTGTGAACACAGCCTTGGGCTTCGGTTTCTCACGGCTCAGGAAGCAGGCCATGCCTTCCTGCTGGTCGTGGGTCTCGAAGCAGTCGCCGAAGAGCTTCTCTTCGACTTCGACAGCCTTCTCGATGGGGAGGCTGATGCCATCATTGATGGCCTTCTTGCAGTTGCGCACCGCGATGGGGGCGTTCTTGGCGATCTTGCCTGCCAGCTTCAGGACATTCTCCATCAGCTCAGCCTGCGGATACACTGCGTTGACCAGACCGATGCGGTATGCCTCGTCTGCCTTGATGTTCAGTGCAGAGTAGACCAGCTGCTTTGCCATGCCCATGCCCACCAGACGGGCCAGACGCTGGGTGCCGCCGAAGCCCGGGGTGATGCCCAGACCGACCTCCGGCTGACCGAACACAGCGTTGTCGGAGCAGATGCGGATGTCGCAGCTCATAGCCAGCTCGTTGCCGCCGCCCAGTGCGAAGCCGTTGACGGCTGCGATGACGGGGATGGGGAAGCTCTCGATCATCAGGAACACATCATTGCCCAGCTTGCCGAAAGCCTCGCCCTCGGCCTTGGTCATGGTGCTCATGGAGCCGATGTCAGCGCCTGCCACGAAGCTCTTGTCGCCTTCGCCGGTCAGGACGATGCAGCGGATGGTCTCCTGATCGACTGCCTCAAAAGCAGCCTTCAGGTCAGCCAGAACCTCGGGGTTCAGAGCGTTCAGTGCCTTCGGGCGGTCGATGGTGATGATCTCGACAGCGCCCTGCACCTCGGTTTTTACAAATGCCATTGTGAAAACCTCCAATCAGGTTATATCTTACTCAAATCAGCCCCCGGACAGGGGGACAGGTCTCCGGTCCTGCCCCTTGTCCGGGCGGTATCAATATCCGGAGTGACCCTTCAAAGGGAACTTAGTCCATCTCGACGATGGTTGCGCAGCCCATGCCGCCGCCGATGCACAGGGTAGCCAGACCCTTCTTTGCACCACGATGCTTCATAGCATACAGCAGGGTGACGAGGATACGAGCGCCGGAAGCGCCGACCGGGTGGCCCAGAGCGATAGCGCCGCCGTTGACGTTCAGCTTGTCCTTGTCAAAGCCCAGAGCCTCGCCGACTGCGATGGACTGAGCGGCGAATGCCTCGTTGGCCTCGATCAGATCCATATCATCAACGGTCAGGCCGGTCTTTGCCATGACCTTCTTGGTGGCAGCGATGGGGCCGAGACCCATGACCTCAGGCTCGACGCCTGCCAGAGCACCTGCGACCCAAGTAGCCAGAGGCTTGATGCCCAGCTCCTTAGCCTTCTCCTCACTCATGACGACCAGAGCAGCAGCGCCATCGTTGATAGCGGAAGAGTTGCCAGCGGTCACGATGCCGTCCTTGGTGAAGGCGGGCTTCAGGGTGCCCAGCTTCTCGACCGGGGTCAGACGGGGGCCTTCATCGGTATCGAACACGGTGTCGCCCTTCTTGCCCTTGATGACGACAGGAACGATCTCGTCCTTGAATGCGCCGTCCTTGATGGCCTTGTCAGCCTTGATCTGGCTGTTGTAGGAGAACTCATCCAGCTGCTCACGGGTGATGGGGCTGTAGCCGTACTTCTTCTGATAGGTCTCGTTGCTGCAGACATTCTCAGCGGTCATGCCCATGTGCTTGTTGAAGCCGCAGGCATCCCACAGTGCATCGTTGACCATGGTATCGACCAGCTCGCTCTTGCCCATGGGAGAACCCATGCGGTAGCCGTAGCGGGCCTTCTGCAGGGCAAAGGGAGCCATATCCATGTTCTCCATGCCGCCTGCGACCACGATGTCAGCATCGCCGGCCTCGATCATCTGAGCAGCCATGTTGACGCAGTTCAGACCAGAGCCGCAGACCACGTTGACGGTGACAGCGGGGGTCTCGATGGGCAGGCCAGCCTTCAGGGAAGCCTGACGGGCGACGTTCTGGCCCAGACCAGCCTGAATGACGCAGCCCATGTAAACATGATCGACCTGCTCAGGTTTCACGTTTGCACGGTTCAGAGCTTCCTTGATGACGATGGAGCCAAGCTCAGCAGCAGGGACGTTTGCCAGAGTGCCGCCAAACTTACCAATAGCGGTACGGCAGGCAGATGCGATAACAATTTTTTTCATGTTAATAGCCTCCTGAAATGTGTATATTTACGGGGTTTTCGTAAAACGATCTATCAAAAGGCCCGAGAGCCTTTCTGCATGATAAAAAGGATCAAATGGTCTTTCCTTCCGCCTGAAGCTGCTCCACTTTCGCGTGGATGGCCGCTTCTACGTTGGGCGTCACGAACTTGGAGATGTTGCTGCCGTAGCGGGCAGCCTCCTTGACGATGGTGGAGGAAAGGTAGCTCCACTTGATGCTGGTGGCGAGGAACATGGTCTCGATGCCGGGCATCAGTGCGTGGTTGGTCTGCGCCAGCTGGATCTCGTTTTCGAAATCCGTCACGGCCCGCAGGCCCCGCACCATCACCGAGGCGTGGCGCTTCTTGGCGAACTCCACGGTCAGGCCGTCAAAGCTCTCCACCGTCACGTTCGGGATGTCCTTGCAGCACTCCTGCAGCAGCGCCACCCGCTCCTCTACGGTGAACAGGGGGTTCTTCGCGCTGTTGATGAGCACTGCCACGATGAGGTGGTCGTTGATCTTTGCTGCCCGCTTGATGATGTCGAGATGTCCTCTCGTGACCGGGTCGAAGGACCCGGGGTAAACTGCTGTTGCCATCGGTATGGTCTCCTTTATCGCCGCGCTTTGGAAAAGCGCAATTTGGTGTTGCCATGATAGCACTTTTCAGTTCCTGCTTCAAGTATCGAGGCATACGCCCCTCGCAACATCGTTAATTTTTAGTCAATCAACGTCGCACTGGGGCGCTTTGTCTTGGTACACATTAAGTAAACCATATTGTCAAAATTTTATCAAGTCTTTTTTCAAAAAAATTTGTTTTTGTCGTACCAAATTATCCCCACAAATTGCTAAGATTTTTAGTCACCTTGTCCGTAGGGCTATTTTTTACGAAAGGGGGCTTGATTCTGCTTTTTGTTAATGTTATAACTAAGTTGAGCAAGTCTGCCTCTGCCGGAGGCATCCGTCCTGCTGTTTCCAAGGATACCGCCGGGATGTGATAAGCCGGTGTCAAAACTGGAAACGAACGGTAAATTTCCGGCAAAGATCTTTGTTCCGCAGGAATGTAAATGGTAAATTTACAATTCTTTTATGTTATTATAGGAGAGGATGGTTTATAATGGATTTTAAGGAAATGTACGCGCAGAAAAAGATGACCGCCGAGCAGGCCGCCGCGCTGGTCAAGAGCGGCGACTGGGTGGACTACGGCTGGTGTGTCAACACCCCTGTGGCCGTGGACGCCGCCCTTGCAAAGCGCCTGCCGGAGCTGGAGAATGTCAACTTCCGCGGCGGCATCCTGATGTGGGTGCCCGAGATCTTCCAGATCGACGATCCTACTGCCCACATGACTTGGAACAGCTGGCATATGGGCGGCATCGAGCGCAAGGCCATCGCACAGGGCTTTTCGTTCTACTCCCCCATCCGGTATTCTGAGCTTCCCCGCTATTACCGCGAAAGCCCCGACCCGCTGGATGTCGCCGTCTTTCAGGTGACGCCGATGGACGAGCACGGCTACTTCAACTTCGGCCCCAGCGCTTCTCATCTGGGCGCTGTCTGCGAGAAGGCCAAGAAGATCGTCGTCGAAGTCAACACCAATATGCCCCGCTGCCTCGGCGGCATGGAGAACTGCGTCCACATCTCCCGGGTCACCGGCATCGTGGAGGGCAGCAACCCGCCCATTGGCCAGATGGCTGCTGCCGGCCCCGCTTCTGAGGTCGATCTGAAGGTCGCAAATCTCGTCGTGCCCCAGATCCCCAATGGTGCCTGCCTGCAGCTGGGCATCGGCGGTATGCCCAACGCCATCGGCAGCCTCATCGCCCAGAGCGACCTGAAGGACCTCGGCGTCCACACGGAGATGTACGTCGATGCCTTTGTGGACATCGCCAAGGCCGGCAAGATCACCGGCGCACACAAGCAGCTGGACAAGGGCCGTCAGGTCTATGCCTTCGGTGCCGGCACCCAGAAGATGTACGACTACCTCAACAACAACCCCGAGTGTATGTCCGCCCCCGTCGATTACACCAACGACATCCGCAGCATCTCCGCACTGGACAACTTCATCTCCATCAACAATGCGGTGGACATCGACCTGTTTGGTCAGGTAAACGCGGAGAGCGCCGGTATCAAGCACATCTCCGGTGCAGGCGGCCAGCTGGACTTCGTGCTGGGTGCCTACCTCTCCAAGGGCGGCAAGAGCTTCATCTGCCTGTCCTCCACCTTCTTTAATAAAAAGACCGGCCAGCTGGAGAGCCGCATCCGTCCCACGCTGGAAAATGGCAGCATCATCACCGACACCCGCGCCAACCTGCATTATCTCTGCACCGAGTACGGCTGCGTCAACCTCAAGGGCCTGACCACTTGGGAGAAGGCTGAGGCCCTCATCAACGTGGCACACCCCGACTTCCGTGAGCAGCTCATCAAAGAGGCCGAGAAGATGCACATCTGGCGCCGCAGCAACAAAATCTAAACATCGCCGTATCGGCTCCTGCCGTCTGCGGCAGGAATGGAGTCTCACATGATGGACAAAAAACCGCACATCAAGCCCTACATCTACGGAATGTTGGCGGGCTTTGGTGCGATAAGCCTGAGCATCCTCTTTTTCTTCTTCATCTACCGCTTCGACGGCTTCGGCGACGCCGTCTCCACCATGACCGGCATCCTGATGCCCTTCATCTATGGTGCGGTCATCGCCTACCTGCTCAAGCCGGTGTGCAACACCATCGAGAACTTTCTGCACCGCATCTTCCCCCAGAAGATGCACGGTCTGGCCAATATGCTGGCCATCGCGGCCACCCTGCTCTTCGGCATTCTGGTGGTCTACGCGCTGGTGATGATGGTGGTGCCGCAGGTCATCTCCAGCGTCACCTCCCTCTACTACACGGCCCAGACCAGCATCGCCCGCTTCATGCGGTGGGTCAACACGCAGGACGTCTTTCTGGACAATGCGACCCTGATGGGCTACTTCAACGACGCTTACGATGCCATCACGAGCAATCTGGCCTCTCTGCGCACCACCCTGCTGCCCTCTCTCCAGAACCTGCAGGGCATCCTGAGCAGCGTGGGCGTGGGCGTCATAAACGTGGTGACGTGGTTCAAGAACCTGCTCATCGGCCTCATCGTCGCGGTCTACCTGCTGGCCAGCCGCAAAAAGCTTGTCAAGCAGGCCAAGATGATCCTTTACAGCATCTTCAAGCCCCGCTGGGCGCAGCTCATTCAGGAAGAAGTCCTTTACGCAGACCGGATGTTCGGCGGCTTCATCAACGGCAAGATTCTGGACTCTGCCATCATTGGCGTGCTCTGCTACTTTGCCTGCATCGTCTTCAAGTTCCCCAGCGCTCTGCTGGTGTCCGTCATCATCGGCGTCACCAACGTCATCCCCTTCTTCGGCCCCTTCATCGGTGCGGTCCCCGCCACCCTGCTCATCCTCATCCAGAGTCCCATCAAGGCCCTCTGGTTCGTGCTCTTCGTTCTGGTGCTCCAGCAACTGGACGGCAATGTCATCGGCCCGAAGATCTTGGGCAACACCACCGGACTTTCCAGCTTCTGGGTGCTCTTCTCCATCCTGCTGTTTGGCGGGCTGTGGGGCTTCGTGGGCATGATCGTAGGCGTGCCGCTGTTTGCAGTCATCTACGACATCATCAAGAAGCTGGTGTTCCATGGCCTCCGCCGCAACGGCCAGCTCGGGCAGGTAGAAACCTACCATGAAGAGTTCGGCGACCCGGATGACCCGGCTCCCGCCCCTGCCGAGGCAGAGAGCGAGACCGAGATCGTCATCGACTCCGGCGAAGAATAACAAGAACAAGCCCCCATCCTCCCGGCTGCCTCAGCCGGTGAAGATGGGGGCTTTTCTGCGCATTTTTATTCTGATAGAAAGACCGATAAAGTCATTTCGCGGTGGTAGGTCTCCAGTCCTTGTAGTTCTCGTACCGGCTCTCCCGGAGTGTGACGTGAGACCAGATCTCGTCGGCCACAGGCTGCCAGTCTGCCGCATAGGCCGCACACTTGTCGCAGAGGTGGTCTACGGTCTCGGGGGACTGCAGATCCGTGCTGTGGGCACCGGTGTCGTGGACCATCTTCCGCAGCAGCTCGGGATTTTCCAGCATCGGACAGGGCCGCAGGTGGTTTTTGTTGAAAGGCTGCCCATTGTGATAGGCCATGAAGAGGGGGCTGCGAAGGATGTCGAGGATGCTGCTGTCGTGGATGTTGGCGTTCGAGTAGTGGATAAAGACGCAGGGTTCGGCGTCGCCCGCCGAGTTGATGTGGAAGTAGTTGCGCCCGCCTGCGATGCAGCCGCCCACGAACTCGCCGTCGTTCTGGAAGTCCATCGGGTAGAACGGGATGTCGCTCTTCTCCGAGCGGAGATACCGGATGCGCTCCAGCATATACTTGCGCTGGGCCGGGGTGGGCATCAGTTCGGGCGCAGCCTCGTTGCCCACCGGCATGTAATGGAAGTAGAAGCCGAAATGCGCACCCTTATCGCAGAGCATCCGCATGAAGTGGTCGCTGGTGACGGCCTCAAGATTGTCCCTCGTGTAGCAGATGGACGTCCCGAAGAGGATGCCGTGGGCCTTCAGCAGGTCCATCGCGTGCATGACAGCGGCATAGTGCCCCTCGCCCCGCCGGGCATCGTTGGTGGAAGGCGTGCCCTCGATGGAGAGCATGAAGGCGATGTTGCCCAGCTTTACCACCCGCTCACAGAACGGCTCGTCGATGAGGGTGGAGTTGGTGTAGATGGCGAACTGCACATCGTTGTGCTTCTCCGCCAGACGAAGGATGTCCGCCTTCCGCACCAGTGGCTCGCCGCCGGTGAGCATATAGAGGTAGACGCCCAGCGCCTTGCCTTCGGTGATGATCTTGTCCATATCCTCAAAGCTGAGGTTGTTCTTGTGGCCGTACTCGCCCGCCCAGCAGCCCACACAGTGCATATTGCAGGCCGAAGTGGGGTCGAAGAGGATGAGCCACGGGATGTTGCAGCGGTACTTGACCCGGTTCTCCCGGATGGTCTTGGTGCCTCGGAAGAACGCCTCATAGCCGAGGTTGAGGGCCGTGGTGCGGGCCACATTGGGGTCTGTCTGGCTGAGCACACAGTTGATGAGCTTCGACCACTTGCTGTCCGGGTCAGCCAGCACGGCGTGGGCGTGTTCGTAGGTCTCCTCGCTGAAGGAATCGCCGTAAAACTGCTTTGCCACGTCCACCATCTCGGCGATCGCCTTCTGACGGTCCTTGTTGACATGGGCCAGTGCGACATCCACCATCGTCCCGACAGCAGCACGCTGCACCTTGTGGCTCAGAGAATCCAATGCGGTACTCATAATGTCAGCCTCCTTAGCCGGTTCTTTGCCGGTTTTCTTTGACAATACTTTAACATTTTCTCCGCAAAGGTTCTATAAACAACGAAAGCAGGGTGATAGTTTTTCCATCACCCTGCTTTTGTTGCTCAATTTTTTATCAGTCTGTCTCGATTGATGCTTTTCCATCCGTGCGGAAGCGCTGCAAGGCCCGCTTCAGGTCGCCCTGCATGATGGTATTCAGGCGCTCGGCCATGATGGCTGGGTCGGCCTTCATGTCGCGGCGGATCCATTCCAGCGCCAGCCCCACGAAGCCGTACTTGTAAAAGTCGATGATGAACTGCTTGTCTTCCTCTTTTACCGGGATGTTCAGCCGCTCCACGAATATCCGCAGCAGCGGGTCCAGCATCTTATAAAGGTACTGCTCCACTTGTTCGCGGCTGACCGAGCGGTAGACGTTCAGCACCAGCACCCGGTTGGCCTGCACCTTTTCCAGCATCTCCCGGAGCGCCCCGCTCCACGTCTCGAAATCCTGAAGTCCCTCCAGCGCCTCGGCGGCATCCTTCATCAGGATCCAGTCCACAAGGTCATAGATGTCCTTGAAATGATAATAAAAGGTCATGCGGTTGACGCCGCAGTCCTCGGTGATGTCGCTGATCGTGATCTTATTCAGGGGCTTGCGGAGGAGCAGCTTTTTCAGCGATGCTTCCAGTGCCCGTTTTGTCGTCTGTGCCACAAGAATGCCCATCCTTTCCGGCCAGAGCCTCTTACCCCAAGGCTCTCTGCCTGTCCCTCTGCCGCGCGCAGAGTTTTCCAACTTTCATCGGTCATATCTTTATGATACCGCAGACCGCCGGAACAGTGCAAGCATCTTTTCCAACATTTTCATGAACTTTTTGTGTCCCACCGCCGGGTGTTTCCTCTTTATTTCCGGCAAAGACTGCCTCTTTTCCCCCGCAGCAGAGACAAAATACTTGATTTTCTGCCCGGCTGTGCTTAAATGGAAAGCAGAAAGGAAGGGTAAGTATGAGAAAGACCATCGGATTTTTAGGCTGCGGCAACATGGGCGGGGCCATCGCCCGGGCCGTCTGCAAGGCAGCCGACCCCCAGAGCGTCTGGCTGGCCAACCGCACCCCCGCCAAGGCGGAGGCGCTGGCCGCAGAGCTGGGCTGCAACACCACCAGCAACGACGAAGTCGCAGGCCGCTGCGACCTCATCTTCTTGGCCGTCAAGCCTCAGATGATGGAGGAGCTTCTTGCCCCTCTCCGCTTCACGCTGGCCGAGCGGCCGGGCCGCTTCGTGCTGTGCAGCATGGCGGCAGGCCTGTCCATTGGCCGCATTCAGGAGATGGCCGGCGGGGACTACCCCGTCATCCGCATCATGCCCAACACCCCGGCCTCTGTGGGGGCAGGCATGATCCAGTACTGCACCTCCGGCGTCACCGCCGAGGAGGAGGCCGACTTCCTCCGCCTGATGGCCCCCGCCGGGCGGCTGGACGCCGTGCCGGAGGCCCTCATCGACGCGGCCAGCTGCGTGTCCGGCTGCGGCCCGGCTTGGGTGTACCAGTTCATCGAGGCGCTGGCCGACGGCGGCGTGGCCTGCGGCCTGCCCCGGGCCAAAGCGCAGGAGTATGCCGCCCAGATGGTGCTGGGCAGCGCAAAGCTGGTGCTCGAGAGCGGCCAGCACCCCGGCGCACTCAAGGACGCCGTGTGCAGCCCCGGCGGCAGCACCATCCAAGGCGTCCGGGTGCTGGAGGAAAAGGGGATACGGGGCGCTGTGATGGACGCCGTCCTCGCCGCCTACAATAAGACAAAAGAGATGGGAAAGGGCTGAATCTATGCGCATCGTCGTCAAAGTGGGAACCTCTACGCTGGCCCACGCCACCGGGCGGCTGAACATCCGCCACGCCGAGGAACTGGTAAAGGTCCTCAGCGACCTGAAGAACGCCGGGCATGAGGTCATCCTCGTGTCGTCGGGTGCCATCGGCATGGGCGTAGGCAAGCTGTCGCTGCCCGCCCGCCCCACCGATATGTCCTCCAAGCAGGCCTGCGCCGCCGTGGGCCAGTGCGAGCTGATGTATGTTTACGACCGGCTCTTCAGCGCCTATGACCATACGGTGGCCCAGATCCTGCTCACCGGCGTGGACGTCGAGCACGCCAGCCGCCGGGAGAACATTCAGAACACCCTCACTCGGCTGCTGGAGCTGGGCGCACTGCCCATCATCAACGAGAACGACACCGTGGCCACCGATGAGATCACCTCCATCGGCGACAACGACACCCTCGCCGCCATCGTCACCTGCTGCATCAAGGCCGACCTTCTGGTGCTGCTGAGCGACATCGACGGCCTCTACACTGCCAACCCCCACACCCACCCGGAGGCAAAGCTCATCCCGCTGGTAAAAGAGATCACCCCCGAGGTGATGTCTCTGGCCGATGGGGCCGGGTCGGCGCTGGGCACCGGCGGTATGTCCACCAAACTCCGCGCCGCCCGGATGGTGACGTCCAGCGGGGCCGACATGGTCATCGCCAACGGCGCCCATCCCGAGCTGCTCTATGACATCGCCGAGGGCCGTGCCGTCGGCACCCGCTTTGCGGCCCACAGACAGGAGGCATGACCATGACCACACAGGAGATCCTCGAGGCCGCCCGCGCGGCCAAGACCGCCGTCGCCCTCTCGGACGGCACCACCCGGAACGCCGCCCTCTGCGGGATGGCCGACGCCCTCGGCGCACCGGAGCATCTGGACGCCATCCTCGCCGCCAACGCTGAGGATATGGCTGCTGCCAAGGGGAAGATCAGCGACGTCATGCTGGACCGCCTCGCTCTGACGCCCCAGCGCATCGCGGCGATGGCCAAGGGTATCCGGGACGTCGCCGCCCTGCCCGACCCGGTGGGCCGGGTGCTGAGCCGCATCCAGCGGCCCAACGGCCTCCTCATCGAAAAGACCGCCGTGCCGATGGGCGTCATCGCCATCATCTATGAGAGCCGCCCCAACGTCACCAGCGACGCCGCCGCACTCGCCATCAAGAGCGGCAACGCCTGCATCCTCCGCTGCGGCAAGGAGGCGTGGCGCTCGGCCAACGCCATCGTGGCCGCCCTGCGGCAGGGCCTGCGGGCCAACGGCCTGCCCGAAACGGCGGTCTGCCTCATCGAGGACACCACCCACGCCTCGGCCAACGCCCTCATGACCGCTGTGGGGTATGTGGACCTGCTCATCCCCCGGGGCGGGGCCGGACTCATCCGGGCCTGCGTCGAGAACGCAAAGGTCCCCTGCATCCAGACCGGCACCGGCATCTGCCACATCTTCGTGGACGACACCGCCGACCAGACCAAGGCGCTGGACATCATCGAGAACGCAAAGGCCAGCCGCCCCAGCGTCTGCAATGCCGAGGAGGTCTGCCTCGTCCACAGCGCCATCGCGGCCGGGTTCCTGCCGAAGCTGGCCCAGCGCCTCGGCCCGGACCGCACCGCCAAGGGCCTGCACCCGGTGGAGCTGCGGCTGGACCCGCGCGCCGCCGCCCTCATCCCGGGCACATCCGCCGGGCCGAAGGACTTCGACACCGAGTTCCTCGACTACATCCTCGCGGTGAAGGTCGTGGACAGCGTGGAGGAGGCCGTCGCCCACATCGCGGCCCACTCCACCGGCCACAGCGAAGCCATCCTGACCCGGACCGACGCCCACGCGGCCCTCTTTACGGCTGCCGTGGACAGCGCTGCCGTCTACGTCAACTGCTCCACCCGCTTCACCGATGGCGGCGAGTTCGGCCTCGGCTGCGAGATGGGCATCTCCACCCAGAAGCTCCACGCCCGCGGCCCCATGGGCCTCGGCGAGCTGTGCAGCTACAAGTACATCATCCGCGGCGACGGTCAGGTCCGGTGATCTTTTGACAAGACCGCCGCTGCGATAAAAATTTTCTTCATTTTTCACGACAGGCCGGGGCCAGACGCCTCGGCCTGTACTTTTGTTTCATTCGAATGGACTGTTTTTCTGCAAGATACACTTTCGGCTGAAAAAATTTTTACAAATGCATCGGAAAATAAATTCTTGTATCCAAATTTTCGCCATTCTCCACAAAGCTATAGTCATACTTTCCCCATTTTGTCTCGCAAAAATCACAACAAACCTCTTGACATCCGGGCTTTGAGTGGGTTAAATTTAAGATGAAGATATAATTCGACACCATCTTACTTGTTTGGTCTGTTTGTTGAGAGTTGTTCTCCACGAGGCTTCAGTTTTTTAAGTCGTTTTCTATCCAGGGACACTTTTCCGAGCATATCCGCCCACTCACAACACTATACTTGGAATGAAGGAGAGAGCGTTATGACGATTGCTATACTCGCACATGACTCCCGCAAAGAACTTGCACTTCAGTTCTGTACCGCCTACAGTGGAATCTTATCCCGCAACACGGTCATTGCCACCGGTACCACCGGTCGGATGCTGGCGCAGGCCACCGGTCTGCCCGTGCACTGCTACCTCTCCGGGAAGCTGGGCGGCATCCAGCAGATTGCGGCCCGGGTGGCCTGTGACGAAGTAGACCTTGTGCTCTTCTTCCGCGACCCCCTCAAGCAGGAGACCGGCAGCAGCAACGAGCAGAATCTGCTGCGGCTGTGCGATATGCACAGCGTGCCCATCTCCACCAACATCGCCACGGCCGAGGTATTGCTGCGCGGCCTCGATCAGGGCGACCTCGATTATCGTGAGGGCATCCACCCCGACATCACGGAGCCTCTGCCCGTCCACCGGGCCGTGTGCTGAGGCTTTTTTTGAGACATCGACCCATCTGGTGTTTTTTTGTGTATAGAGGGTTTCGAATAACGAAAGACACCGCAGAAGTTTGCGCTTCTGCGGTGTCTTTTCATTTTATCCTGTGCTCAGGCAGCACGGAGGGACGACTTATTCCAGACCGCCCATCTGTTTGATGGCCTTGATGGCGAAGGTCAGGGTGCGGCCCATTGCCACGCCCGCCATCAGGCAGGGGTAGTTGTTGGCGAAGAAGGAACCGGACATATCGCCGGTGACGTACAGGCCGGGCATGGGCTTGTTGTCGTTGTCGAGAGCCTGACCCTTATCGTTGATGGCGATGCCCTGCTCGGTGCACAGCAGGGAGGCACCCAGCCAGCAGCCGTAGAAGGGGGCGGTGCGGATGGCGCTCAGGCGGTAAGCGGGCTTGCCGAAGTCCTCATCCTCCTGCTTGTCGTACAGCTCGTTGTAGCGGTCAACGGTAGCGAGGAAGGTGTCTTTTGCCTCACCGGTGAAGCCCAGCTTGTCGGCCAGCTCCTCGATGGTGTCGCAGACGAACAGGGTGCCGGCTGCGACCGCCTCATCGACCTTGCCCTGGAAATACTTCTCGCCGCCGGCACGGGTCTGAGCAGAGCAGCCGATGGTGTGGAAGCGCTTTGCGTCCTCCAGAATATTGGCGTCGCAGATCTGTGCGTAGACGCGGCCCGGCTGGTGGGCAGCAGCGTAGACGATGTCGTTGTAGGGGCTGCTCTCGTTGGCGAAGCGCTCACCGTTGCGGTTGACCTTCAGGAAGGGCTGGGTGCCGGGGTTGTACTGGCGGATGGGGCCGGGGAAGGCCTTGCCGCCGAAGGCAGAATCGCTTACCACATAGCCGCCGTCCACGCCGGGGGCCACGATGCCGCGGTCGAACAGCATGGGAGCTGCTTCCTTGTCGAAGTTTGCGCCGGCCCAGACCGCAGCACGGATGCCGTAGCCCTTATCGGCCGGAGAGTAGGAGCAGGCGGTGGTGACGGAGGTGCCCAGCGGGTCCAGCTGCTCCATCATATAGGGGTTGCCGGGGAAGCCGCCGCAGGCCAGCAGGACGCCCTTGTTGGCGTTGTAGCGGATAAAGTGGTCGTCCTCAGTGCTCTGGGCGATGATGCCGGTGATGCGGCCGGTCTCGTCCTTCTCCAGCTTTGCCAGAGAGGTCTTGAAGTCCACATCATAGCCCAGCTCGCGGATGTAGTCCAGCAGCAGCTCATTGCGGGCTGCGCCGGAGCTGCGGTCGTAGGTGTACTCGATCTCCGGGTACATATAGTCGGTGTTGTGCTCGGCGTTCTCGGCGGGCCATCTTGCCTCATCGCCGTAGGTGTAGATCATCTTGACGCCGTACTTGTCCTCCATGATGGAGCGGATGAACTCGATCATCTCGCCGGACTCGTTGATCCAGGTCTTGACAACGCGCTGGTCGCACTTGCCGGAAGCGTAGCGGGACACCTCGCTCAGGAGCTTTGCGCGGTCCATCTTGATGCCCTGTGCCTGTGCGCCGAAGCCGTCCACCGCGCCGACCCAGTGGCGGGTATCCTGCACATTGCCGTTCTGCTCGATGACGCGGAAGTTCAGACCGTTGGCGGCTGCGTAGGCAGCTGCGCCCATGCCGCCGTTGCCCGCGCCGACGATGAGGATGTCGGTGTCCACGGTCTCAGTGATGGCAGCCTCGTCGATGTCAGGCTCCTTGCCCAGCCAGTCGGTCTCATCGCCGGTGGGCAGCTGGACGGAGGTCACAGCAGCCTCTCCCTTGGCCTGTGCGTAGCAGCTCTTGGCGGCCTTCATGACAGCGTCGGAGGTGATGGTGGAGCCGGAGACGCCGTCGATCTCGGCAGAGCCGGCGGCCATCAGCTGCTCGCGCAGCTCGTCGGCAGCGGCAGCGCCGTAGGAAGCAGTCTCGCCGGAGGTATCGACCACAACATCGGTCACAGCGCTGTCAGAGAAGGTCATCGTGACCTTGACGGTGGAAGAGATGCCCTCGGCAGTGCCCTCATAGGTGCCGGGGATGTAGGTACCGGCTGCGCCGGAGGAAGCTGCGGTGGAGGAGCTGGCGGTGTTGCAGGCAGCCAGTGCACCGGCAGTCACACCGGACATGGCGGCTGCGGCAGCGATCTTCAGAAAACCTTTGCGGGAGATCTTATTCATTTTGCGTAGACCCTTTCTTCTCGTTCTTCTTTATTCTTGCTCATAGCTTCGTGCGGCAGCAGACCTTCTCGCGCTGCGCCCACATCGTTCGACAATAATTTAACACAAATGCAGGGGTCTGTCTTTTAAGAATCCTTAAACTTCTCCGCTGCCTTTCGGTCTGATTTTCGTCCCAAAGGCTATTTTCGTTAATTATTTGCTTAACAAACTGCAAAAAGAGCGCCGACTGTTTAAGTTTCCTTAAAAAGTCGGCGCTCTCATTTAAACGATTCTTAAGCCTCGTTATGCTGTCTTCTTTACTTCAACACTGTTTTCGTACAGTTCGTGCGGCGCAATATCCTGTCCCTCCGGCCACTCGATGCCAATACCACCCGGCAGCAGCTGCACTGCATTGAAATAGCCCTCATCCTTCAGCTGTCCATACCATGTTCCCGTCGCATAAGGAGCCACATCAAATAGCTTTACTTCGCCGCTCTCATAAAAAAGACGAAGCTTCATCGGCTTGACCGGTTCCACCTTCAACAATCTCGGCTGCAGCATATCATTTCCTCCTTACTTCAGCGGGTCGATGCGGAAAAACTGCTCACCGTTGGACAGCAGCGTCCAATTCGCCGCCAAATCATCCTTGTGGATCTCCATCCACGCATCCACGAGTTTCATCTGGCTCTTCGGAAGCTTTCCTTCCAGCACCGTGCCATCCAGCCCGATGACCGCCTCCTGACCGGAATATTCCACATGGATATGCGGTATATTGTGCTTTCCGCCCAGCTCCCGGTACATTCGGACAATGATTCCATAAAACATACACAATACCGGCATTTCCAAGCACCTCCACATTATTCTTCTACTCCTATTATATCAAACGGAACAGCGAAAGAAAAGCCTTTTCAAACCCTTTCCCCCTCCGGCTGGAAGACGTATCCCTTTCCCCAGACATTTTTTAAGTAGACGGGCTTTGCGGGGTCCGGCTCGATCTTGCTGCGGAGGTTGTGGATATGGACCTGCACCGTCCGTACATCGCCGAGGCTGTCCTTGCCCCAGATCTTCTGGTAAAGCTCATTGGCCGTAAAAAAGGTGTTCGGGTAGCGGACAAAGAGGGTCAGGATACGGTATTCCATATCAGCCAGATGGACGCTGCGGCCGTCCTTCTCTACGCTGTGGCTGTTGGCGTCCAGTGTGAAGGCCGTGCAGTGGTAGCCGTTGACGCTGGGTTCTGCGCCGTCCATCTGGACCCGGCGGATGTTGGCCATGATGCGGGCCAGAAGGATCTTGTTGTTATAGGGCTTGGCCAGAAAGTCATCGCCGCCCATTTCCAGCGCACGGACGATGGTGTCAGTGTCGTCCAGACAGGAGGTGAAGATGATGGGGCAGTGGTGCCAGCTTCGCAGGCGCTGGCAGAGGTCTACTCCATTGGTGTCCGGGAGAAGGATGTCCATCAGGATGACATCGAACCTCTCCCGCGCATGGCTCAGCGCATCGCCGCCCGTCTCCGCACAGACCACCTCGAAATTCTGCTGGCTCTTTAAAAAATAGCAGGTGGTGTCGCGGATCACGGGGTCATCTTCCACCAACAATACGCGGATCATCCCTGTCAGCCCTCCCCTTTTTTCGCACGATTTGATATACTATAGTATACCTTATTTTTCTTACATCCACAAGGGGAGGCATCGCCATGAAGCCAAAATGGCCCATTCTCATTTTTTCCGCCCTGCTGACGGCTTTCATCGTGCTGGCCGGCATCTGGGGCAATGCACAGTTCCAGCAGCTGCCCAGCGGCGGCGTCCTTACGGCCCAGCAGGCCGCCAAGGGCATCGCGCCGGATGGCTGGCAGCAGGAGGCTCCCGGCCAGTGGCATTTCACCTTCACCGCCGGGGAGGATCTCTCGTCTCTCACCCTCTGCGTCACCAATACGGCAGCGCCGCTGGAGGCCGAACAGCTGACCGACCTTGCCCGCTCGGGCGAGCTGTACGCGCTGGATGTCACACCCGGCGAAACGGTGGAGCTGGTATTCGCCTGCCGCCGCAGCCCCCAGACATGGCTGATGTCCTCGGCTTTCGCCGACCGGGCCTTCCGTTTCCGCACCCTGACCCAGCTCATCACCCTGACGGCTTTTGTGACGATGGGGGTGGTGGTGCTGGCCCTCTACCATTATAAGCACCAGCCGGAGCTGGGGTATTTTCTGCTCTACCTTGTCATCATGAGCGCGTGGGCGCTGATGGTCTTTTTCTTCCCGGCCATCCGGAGCGGCCCGCTTCAACTCGTTCTCCGCTCTTTCTTCGCCTTCACGGTGCTGGCCTCGGCGCTGCTGGCTGCGGGGTTGCTGGGCATGGAGCTGCCCCGCTCCGGGCGGGGGCTTCTCGGGCTCATCGCGGGCTGTGCCGTTTTCTTCCTGCTGGGCATGAACGACTATTCCCCACTGCGGTTCGGGATACTGGCGACAGGTATGTTCTTCTGCCTCTATCTCCTGATGGCCGCTGTGAAGGCAGGCTATGAGGGGGCCGGACTGATGCTCCTGCCCTGCGCCGTCACCACCGGTTTCCGGATCTGGGCGCTGCTGCCCGGTCTGGACAGCCCCTTCTTCGTGGAGTCCGTCCCCTTCTACCTGCTGCGCTGTTCCCGCCTCTACGACCTGCCCTTTGCCATCGGCTGCATGGTCTTCGTCTGCCGCCGGTTCGCCCTCCTCTTCGACCGCACCGAGCAGCTGGCCCGGGAGCTGGACGCCCGGGTGGCCGAGCGGACGAAGGAGCTGACCGCCGAGACCGATGCCCGCAAGAGCATGATGCTCAACATCTTCCACGACCTGCGCAGCCCCCTGTTTGCAGTCAGCAACGGGCTGGAAACGCTGGAATCTGCCCCCGAGGCCCTGCCTGCCCTTCTGCCCGCCCTGCGCCAGCGCGTCGAGTTTCTGCGGCGGCTGACGGAAGACCTCTTCCTCGCGGCCAAGCTCGAGCAGAAGCAGCTCCTGCTCAACGAGGACCGCGCTGCGCTCAACGAAGAAGCTGCCGCCGTCTGCGCGGCCTGTCAGAGTGAGGCCGACCAAAAGGGCGTTGCGCTCTGCCTCAGCGCCGACGTTCTCCTGCCCGTCTGGGGCGACAGCGTGCGGCTGCAGCAGATCCTCCAGAACCTCGTGACCAACGCCATCCACTACACCCCCGCCGGGGGCAGCATCCATGTGGTCTGCCGCGCCGAGGGCGGGACGGCCTGCGTCAGCGTGCAGGACACCGGCTGCGGCATCGCACCGGAAGATCAGGGGGCCGTCTTCGACCGGTATTTCCACACCTCTGCCGACAAAAAGCACGACTCCACCGGCCTCGGCCTGACCATCGCGCAGGAGCTGGCCCGCCTCCATCACGGCGAGATCACCCTGCAAAGCGAAGTCGGCAGGGGCAGCATCTTCACGCTGAGGCTGCCGCTCTTGAATATCGAAGAGTATAGCAGTTTGCGCTTTTATCGCAAGACAAGAAATTAGTGCAACATTCAAACAGCATATTTGCGATATGCAATTCAACGCTGTTGCTGTTGCATTAAAAAGTTGAATTGCTATAATGCACAAGACCCGGAACCTTTTCAGGGCCAGAGCGGCTCAGAGAGGTTCCGGGTCTTGTGTTATTTCTTTGTGTAGACCGCTATCGCATTTTTATCTTGCAGCAGCTTCTTCTACACTCAATCCTTGAAATACGCATTCTGCACCGCCAGCAGGACGCCTGCGCGGCTGGCGGCGAAGTTCAGGCCGCCCTGCAGATAGCAGGTGTACGGCTCACGCAGGGGGCCGTCGCAGGAAAGCTCGATGGTGCTGCCCTGCGTGAAGCTGCCGCTGGCCATGATGACCTCGTCGGTGTAGCCCGGCTCGGGAGAGGGTTCCGGAGCGGCATAGCTGTCCACGGGGCTTGCGGCCTGCACGCCCCGGCAGAAGCCGATGAGGGCGTCTGCCGTACCGGCATCAAAGCAGGTGACGATGTCGTTGTGGGCCTCGCAGTAGCGGGGGATGGGCTTTTTGCCCACCAGCTCCAGCAGACACTGGGCATAGATGGCCGTCTTGATGGCCTCGCAGACCACGCCGGGGGCGTAGTAGAAGCCCAGATACATATCGCGGGGCGTCTCGAGGGTGCAGCCCAGCTCTTTGCCGAGGCCGGGGGCGTTCAGACGGTAGGCGCACAGCTCCACGAGGTCTTTCCGGCCTGCGATGTAGCCGCCGGTGGGGGCGATGCCGCCGCCGGGGTTCTTGATGAGGCTGCCCACCACGAGGTCGGCACCGGCCTGACAGGGTTCCTCTTTCTGGGTGAACTCGCCATAGCAGTTGTCCACAAAGACGATGATGTCGGGGTTGGCGGCGCGGGCGGTGTCAGCGACCCTGCGGATGGTATCGAGGTCGAAGGCGTTGCGCTGCAGATAGCCGCGGCTGCGCTGGATGTGGCACACCTTCGCGCCCGGGGCCTTCTGGGCGATCAGCTCATAGTCCGGGGTGAAGTCCGCCTTCAGCGGCGCTTCGTCGTACCGGATGCCGTAGTCCATCAGGGTGCCGGTGCCCTTGCCCTTGCCGTCCAGACCGATGACGCCTTCCAGCGTGTCGTAGGGACGGCCCGTGGCGGCCAGCAGGGTATCGCCCGCCCGCAGCAGGCCGAAGAGGGCCACCGCCAGCGTATGGGTGCCGCTCTGGAACTGGCTGCGCACCAGCGCATCCTCCGCGCCCATCACCTCGGCAAAGATCTGCTCGAGCTTGGCGCGGCCGCTGTCCCACAGGCCGTAGCCGGTGGTGCCCAGCATATCGGTGGAGGACATCTGGGTGTCCGCAAAGGCTTTCAGCATCTTGAGCTGGTTATAATCGCGGATGTCCTCCATCTGCTTGAAGTAGGGCTGGCAAAGCGCAAGGGCCTTTTCGTCCAGCGCCAGAACTTCGGGCTTGTAATCGAAAAATTGATTTAACATTGACATGATATTGGTTCCTTAGTTTTTCTGTTTTTTTATTCGCGGCATCTTCGCCGTAGTCGCTCCGCTGGGCCAGAAGCAGAGAGGTAACACCAGCTGCGAAGCAGCAAATCGGAGAAACGAGAAAAAAGCGTTTAGCGCAGCGGCTAGCTTTTTTCCGTTTCGACAACTCCTTCGGGATTATCAAGGGCGAGCAGCCCTTGATTCGTGCCTCCCGCGCCTCGAAAGTAGCGGGTGCTTTTCTGGTTCTCTTTTGGCACGCAAAAGAGAACTAAGCCCTACCGCAAGAGCAATTTAATCCGCGCTGCCAGCGCGCAGCTCCACCGCACTTTATTTGAGCCAAAAAACTCACTGCGACGTGTACCTTGCATACTCCCCCAGCTTCTCAAAGCCGAGTCGGGTATAGAAATGCACCCGCTCGGGGCTGCACAGAAAGACGGGCATCCACCCCTCTGCCGAGAGGGCATTGGCCATCCCAACGATGAGCCGCCCGCCGATGCCGCGCCCCCGCAGGGCCTCGGCCGTCTCGCCGCAGGCCATATAGGCCTGCCCTTCCGCCAGCGCGTAGGCTCCCACGGTGCAGACGATCTCCCCCTCCCGTTCCAGCGTCCAGACCCGGGCAAGGCCCCGGCTGCGCTTGGAACACAGCTCAGAGTAAAAGTCATCCCGTCTGCCGGGGCGGTCGGGGAAGAGCATCTCCGCTGTCTTTCCGGCCGCAGGCTCAGTGTTCTTTTCGAGGCTCTGCCAGAGGGCGGCGTCTGCCTCGGGCAGAGGCAGCTGCCGTCCCGGCGGGAGGCCGAAGACTGAGAGGGTCTTGGCCCGTTTCCAGCCTGTGGGCGGCGGGCATCCGGCCTCGTCCAGCACCACGGCCTCACAGCCGCAGAAGTTCAGAAATCCCGCCAGCTCGTCGGGGTTGGCGTGGCCCGCCAGCCATGCCGTGCTACCGCCTACATCCAGCGCCAGCGTCGGCCCGGCGAAGAAGCGGCCCGGCTGGCTTTTGCCGAAGAGTGAGAGCGCCAGCGGCATCGTGGCCCCGAGACAGAGCTTTTCTCGGCAGGCGTTGAAAAACCGCTGCCGCTGGCGGGGCGTTTTGACCTGTGCGATCACTTGAGGGCGTTGACGATCTTCTTGAACTCGCGGCCGCGCACCTCAAAGTTGGGGTAGAGGTCAAAGGAAGCGCTGGCCGGCGAGAGGATGATGATGTCACCGGGCTTTGCGCAGGCGCGGGCCAGCTCCACGGCGTGCTGCATATTGTCGGCGTGCCGGATGGGCAGCTCAGCCTCGTTGAAGTTCGGGTCCTCGCGCACAGCCTTCTCGATGCGGGGGCCGGTGGCACCCATCAGCACCAGATCCTTGACATGGGCGGTGATCTCCGGGGCCAGCGGCTCATAGGGGATATGCTTATCGTAGCCGCCTGCGATGAGGATGACCTTCTGGTCGAAGCTGCGCAGTCCGGCGATGGTGCGGGTGGGGCTTGTGCCGATGGAGTCATTGTAATAGGTGACGCCGTCCAGCACCCGCACCGGCTCGATGCGGTGCTCCACGCCGGTGAAGCTGCTGCCCACCAGCTGGATGGCCTCCACAGGCACCTCGCCCCAGACGGCTGCGGCAGCGGCCAGCAGGTTCTCGATGTTGTGCAGACCCCGCAGCTTCACGTCCTTCTGGGCGAGGAAGGGGGTCACGACGCCGTTCTCGGCCATGCAGAGCATCCCGTCGTCCCGCAGGAATGCGCCGTTGTCCGTCTCGTGCAGGCGGGTGAACCAGACCTGTGTGCCCTTGCAGTCCTTCTGCATCGAGCGGCTGATCTCGTTCTCATAGCCCAGCACCGCGCGGCAGGGCTGCTTCTGGTAGAGCAGGATGTTCCGCTTTGCGTCGATGTACTCCTGCATATCCTTGTGGTGGTCGAGGTGGTTGGGGGTCACGTTGGTGACCACCGCGATGTCGGGGCTTTGGTGCATACTGATGAGCTGGAAGCTGGACAGCTCCACCACCGCCACATCGTCGGGGCTGACCTCAGGCAGCATGGGCAGCAGGGCTGCGCCGATGTTGCCGCCCAGATGCACCCTGCGGCCTGCGGCCTCATAGAACTTGGAGATGAGGGTGGTGGTGGTGGTCTTGCCGTCCGAGCCGGTCACGGCCACGATCTCGCAGGGGCAGAACTGGAAGAACAGCTCCACCTCGCTCGTGACCATCGTGCCCGCAGCCATCGCGTCCTGCAGCGGCTTCTCAAAATAGCCCACGAAGCCCGGAGTGCGCATGATGATGTCCTGCCCCTTGAAGCCGTCGAGATAGTTCTCACCGAGGCTCAGGCGGATGCCCAGCTCCTTGATGGTGGCGGCGTAGTCGCCGAACTCCTCCACGCTCTTTTTCTGGTCACAGAGCGTGACCTGCGCCCCCAGCTCCACGAACTCCCGGATGAGCGTCTTATGGCTGACGCCCGCGCCGATAAAGGCAACTTTCTTGCCCTTGATGAGGTTTGCAAGCTCCTGCTGTTCCTTCTGCATAAAAAAGGCCCTCCTCTATAAATATAAATATATTACGATCGTCCCCCGCCGCACGCCGCCGCAGGAGAAAATTCATTGCCGTCCTCCATTATAGACCATTTGTGCCCGCTTGGCAACGGAAAACCCCAAACCTTGGAACAAAATGTCCGCCCAAATCAACAAAATGTCGATTGTCTTTTCGTTTCGTTTCTGCTACACTTAGTATAACTCTGATTTTTGGCGCAGCATCAGCAGCATTGCGCCCCATCGACCGCAGAGTCTCCCTGCGCCCGGCCGGGTGCAGGCCGATCTTTGAACCTGCTTTTTATGACAAACAGGGCCACCGGCCCGGAAGGATGCATTTCTTGAGACAGTTTCGCCTTATCGCAGCCCTGCTGGCTGCGTTTTTTGTCCTGAGCCTCACCGCCTGCGGCTCCGGCTCCAACAGCTTTACATGGTTCGTGGATTCCATCCCCGCGAACCTCGACCCACAGGTGGCATCCAGCGCCGCCGACGTCATCGCCTGCGAGAACCTCTACAGCGGCCTCGTCCGCCGCACGCCGGACGGCCAGCTGGCCCCCGAGCTGTGCGAACGGTGGGAGGTGTCCGCCGACCGGCGCACCTATACATTTTATTTGAAAGACGGTCTGACCTATACCGCCGCAAAGGGCAGCGCCACCGACTACGCCATCACCGCCGAGGACTTCGCCTTTGCATTCCGGCGGATGTTCCTTCCCGGAACAAATTCTCCCTATGCCGTGGAGTTTTCCGCCCTCGAGAACAGCGCCGCCGTGCTGGCCGGGCAGATGCCCGCAAGTGCGCTGGGCGTCTCTGCCCCCGAGCCTCTGCAGCTGGTGTTCCACCTCTCCACTCCCGACGAGACCTTCCTTTCCAAGCTGACGCTGCCCGGCGCGATGCCCTGCGACGAGGAGTTCTTCAACAGCACCCGGGGCACTTACGGCCTGACCAGCGCCTCCACCCTCTCCAGCGGCAGCTTCTACCTCTACAACTGGACGTCCGGCGGCCTCTTCCTTCGCCGGGCCGCCTCCGGGGAGCAGATCGACAGCCTGCGCCTTGTGGAAAACACCAACAACTCCGGCCAGTCCGCCGAGGAGCTTATCCGCAACGAGAAGTGCACCGCCGCCCTCGACGACAGCGGCACCCCCACCTCGCTCCAGAGCGTGACCTACTCCGACACCACATGGTCGCTGCTCTTCAACTGCAATTCCATCTTCGCCTCCACCGAGCTGCGGCAGGCGCTGGCCAGCGCTGCGGCCTCGGCAGTGGAAGTGCCCGACGGCGGGCTGTTCGCGGAGGCCAAGAGCCTCATCCCCGACGGCCTGACTGTGGACGGCATCGACTACCGGCAGGCAGCAGGCGATGTCCGCCCGGCTCTCGGTGACCCCCGCAGCCTCTACATCGCCGCCCGGGACGGCGGCGTCTCCCCCGCAGACTTTGGCCGCATCTCCCTGCTTCTGCCCTCCGGCAGCGGCCTCAGCGACGCCGCCGAGCAGATCAACAGCGCATGGCAGAAGGAATTTTCCCTCTTCTTCTCGGTAGAGGAGGTGGAGCCGGAGGAGTTCCAGAAGCGGCTCGAAAGCGGCGATTACACCATCGCGCTGGCCCCTGTACAGGCCGAGGGTGGCAGCGTCTACGCCGCACTGGCCCAGTTCTCCCCCACCGGCGGCGGGCTGACCGGCTACAGCGACGCCCTCTACACCACCCAGCTCTCGGCCAGCGCCACAGCCACCGGCAGCACCCGCTGCTCTCTGCTGGCCGCCTGTGAGCGCCAGCTGCTTGAGCAGGCCGTGGCCGTTCCCCTCTTCACCCAGCAGAAGCGCCTGCTCCTCGCCAACGGCATCAAGGGGCTGGTCTTCGACCCCTTCGGCCCGGTGCTGGATGTGACCTACGCGACAAAGAGCTGACGGCTCTCAGCATACTATCCCGATAACACCAAAGACGCCCGGCGGGGAATACCGCCGGGCGTCTTTGGCATTGACAGAACAATGATGGGAAAATAATTGGGAAATTGGATTAGGGCTTGATGATTCATGCGGCCTTTGCCGGGGCAAAGACCAGAGCCTTCTTGCGGCGGTTCTGCATCGAACGGACCACGCAGCTCAACGTGAAGTTGATGACGAAGTAGATGACACAGGCCGCACCGAACAGCACCATGACGTCGGAGACGTTCACCGTGCCAAGGCCGTTGTAGGTGCCTGCGGCGCTCAACAGCTGACGGATGCGGGCCATCAGCTCGATGGTGGCCACATTGGCCAGATAAGAAGAGTCCTTGATGGTGGTGATGACCTGACTGAGCAGGGTGGGCACGATGTTGCGGTAGGCCTGCGGCAGGACGATGTACAGCAGCACCTCAACGGTGTTGAAGCCCTGTGCGTAACCGGCCTCGAACTGGCCCTTGGACACACCATTCAGGCCGCCGCGGACGATCTCGGCGATGACGGAGGAGTTGAAGAGGATGAGGGCCAGAGCAGCCTTGAACAGCAGCTTCATCTCCACACTGGTCAGGCCGAACATCTTCCGGGCGAAGAAGTCCGGGCAGGGGCAGAACACGACGCAGATGAAGATCCAGAGCAGGTAGGGCGTGTTGCGGAACAGCTCGATATAAGCCGTGGCGAACCAGCCGAGGATGCGGGACGGGCCTTTTTTGCAGTAGGTGCGGGCCAGCGCCAGCAGAGAGCCGACGATGAGGCCCATGATGACACCCAGCACCGAGATGATGCAGGTGAAGGCCACACCCCGCAGCAGGTAGAGCATGACGCCCTGCTTCGTGAGGATGGAAAGGCTTGCAGCAAGCGTTTTCATATCAGGCAGCCTCCTTCAGCTCCACTTTCTTGTTGGCGGTCTTGAGGTTTGCGTTCACGCTGCCCTTGCGCTCCTTGAGGGAGGCTTCCCAGCGGGCTGCCAGCGTGGACAGCGGGAAGCAGACCACAAAGAAGATGACGCCGCAGACGATATAAGCGGGAGCGTATGCACCGCCGGTGGAAGCACCGGTGACGAAGCTATAGGTCACGCTGATGAGGTCAGCGCCGCCCACGATGTAGAGGCAGGAGGTATTCTTGAAGAGGTTCACCACCTGATTGACCATCGGAGGGAGCATCACGGGGATGCTCTGGGGCAGGATGATGTAGCCCATCCGCTGCAGATAGCTGAAGCCCTGTGCCTGTGCGGCCTCGAACTGGCCCTTGGGGACCGACTCAATGGCGGCGCGGACGACCTCTCCCATGTAAGCGCCAGTGTAGACGCCCAGCGCGATAATGCCGGTGCGGATGACGCCGAGGCTCACGCCTGCAAAGGCCAGCGCATAATACAGGAAGCAAAGCTGCAGCAGCAGCGGGGTATTCTGGATGAACTCGACATAGATGCGGGCGACGATGCGCAGCGGCTTATTGCCGCTGGTGGACATCAGACCCAGCGCAGCACCGATGATAAAGGCCAGCGCCAGTGCGCAGACAGCCGTCTGCAGCGTGTTGCCCAGACCCAGCAGAAAGCTCTCCCGATGTGTCCAGACGGTGGACCAGGAATCCAATGAAAACAAGCCAGACATGGCAAGCGCTCCTTTCCCTACACTCTCTTTGTTCTGGAAGATCCGGGTTTAGCCCAGACCGTTGTCTTTGATGAGCTGATCGATGGTGCCATCGGCCAGCCAGCCCTTGATGAGGTCGTCGCACACCGTGGAGAAGTCGCTGCCCTTCTTGGTAGCGACGCCGTACTCCTGCGGGCTGAACTCGGCGTCAATGTAGCTGCGGCCTTCGGTCTTGTAGATGGCGAGGATGGACTTATCAACGCAGAAGCCCTGCACTTCGCCTGCGCTCAGTGCGGTGCTGATGGCGGGATAGTCGTCGTACTGACGGAAGGAGATGCCGTCCTTCCAAGTGTCGGCGTTAAAGGTGTCGGCGTCGAAGTTTGCACCGTCCAGCACGCCCTCGTCGATCATGGCCTTGACCAGTGCACGGGCGGAGGTAGAGCCGGAGGAGACGCCCACGACCTTGTCCTTCAGGTCAGCCAGACCCTTGATGCCGGTGGAATCCTCCACCAGAACGGAGACGTAGTCGGTGTAGTAGGGGGTGGAGAAGTCCCAAGTCTTCTTGCGCTCCTCGGTGATGGTAAAGGTGGCCAGAACAGCGTCGATGTCGCCGGAGTCCAGCAGCTCGCCACGGGTGGCGGCGGTAACGGTGGTGAACTCCACGTCCACACCGAGGTGCTCTGCGATCATCTCTGCAAGGCTGTCCTCGAGACCGGTGTACTCACCGGTGAGGGTATCCTGAAAGCTGAAGCCCTGCACGGCATTCTTGACGCCGACCTTCAGGACGCCGCGATCCACGATGGCCTGCGTGTCAGCGCCCAGCGCTGCGACAGAGGCAGCTGCGCTGCCGGCGGCAGAAGATGCCGTGGAGGCTGCGGTGGAGCTTGCGGAGCCGCCGCAGGCGGTCAGGGCAGCCGCAGCGCCCACAAAACCAGTGACCTTCAGGAAATCACGACGCGAGATCTTTTTCATAATAAACCACTCCTCTTTGTTTTTTCGGCCCGAGCGGCTTTCCCTGTCCGCTCCGAAACGGCCTGTTATCAACAACGGCGTCTCACCACAACTTGTGAGTCCCTGCCGTGTCAACCTTTGTGATGTTCGTCCTCAGCGGACGATCTTGCTCAGGAACTGCCGGACGCGCTCGTTCTTGGGGTTGGTGAAGAAGTGCTCCGGCGTGCCCTCTTCCACGATCTGGCCGTCCGCCATAAAAACGATCCGGTCGGCGACATTCCGTGCGAAGCCCATCTCATGGGTGACGACCACCATCGTGATGTTCTTCTCGTGTGCCAGCCGCACCATGACGTCCAGCACTTCCTGGATCGTCTCCGGGTCGAGGGCCGAGGTCGGCTCGTCGAACAAGATGATCTTGGTCTGTGCGCAGAGGGCACGGGCGATGGCGATGCGCTGCTGCTGACCGCCCGACAGCTGGGTGGGGTAGACATCCGCCTTATCCCGGAGGCCGACGACCTCAAGATAATGATATGCCAGCTCCTCTGCTTCCTCCTTGGTCTTGTGGTGGAGCTTCATGGGAGCCAGCGTCAGGTTCTTGAGCACCGTCATGTGGGGGTAGAGGTTGAACTGCTGGAAGACCATGCTCATGTTGTCGCGGACGATCTTGGTCTTGTTCTTGTTGGTCAGCTCCTGACCGTCGATGTAGACGTGGCCGCTGGTCGGCTCTTCCAGAAAGTTCATGCAGCGGACGGTCGTGGATTTGCCGCTGCCGGACGGTCCGATAATGACCAGCTTTTCGCCCTCGGCCACCTCAAGATTCACGTCCTTCAGGACGTGCAGGTCGCCGAAATACTTGTCAACGTGTTCGAGTTTGATCACTGTGATTCCCGCCTTTCCCTATCCTAGTTCTGTCGTCCGTGCTCTAGCGCCACGGACAGCGCATCCGGTGCGGCTTTCCCGGACCGCACACAAAAACGAAAAAACAAAAAAGGCGCAAAGTGAACACGTTCACTTAAGCGCCTTTGCTTTCGTTAGCTAGAGTATAGTCTTTTTCCGTTCAACTTTCAATCCATAAAGTGCAACAAAAATCTGAACGGTCTTATCTGCATTTTGGAAAGCTGCACAAACATCATACTTAAAATCCGTAAATCAGCGAACCATCAGCAGGAGCAGCGCCGACGCAACGGCCTGCAGGATGAGCCAGCGGGCCACCACCTGCTCGTCGCTCCAGCCCAGACGCTTGCGCACATGGTCGTGCAGCGGGGTGAGGGTGTTCCGGAGGATGCTGATGTGCAGGAAGCGCTTGAAGCTGATCTTCAGGATGCCGAGGCTGCCGTCCACGATGAACACCAGCGCCGCCAGCAGGAAGGCGAAGGGGTGGCCGCTCTTGAGGGCGAGGATGGCGAGGAAGAAGCCCATCGCACGGCTGCCGGCGTCGCCCATCAGGAGGCTCGAGGGCTTGGCGTTGGACCACAGGTAGGCCAGCAGCGCACCGATGAAGACGATGGCTGCGGTGGAGTAGTCGCCCAGCTCCTCGCCATAGGCCAGCAGGAAGGTGCCGATGCTCACCACCGCAAGGCTGGCGGACAGGCCATCCACGCCGTCGGTGCAGTTGACCACGTTGATGCTGGCCCAGATGAGGATGACGATGAGCAGCAGATAGAGCGGGTACGGGATGGCGAAGGTCATGCTCAGGAAGTGCACCGCCGTGCTGTTGAAGTTCAGGTAGGTGACGCCCGCCACCACTGCGATGACAAAGTCGATGAGTCCCTTTTTGTACTCGTTCCACGCCGTCTCGGAGGCGTCGTCGAAGTAGCCTGAGAGCATGGAGGCGATGAGCAGGACCGTATAAATAAGGTATTCTACCTTAAAGGGCACCACCGCCAGCGTCACCAGCGCGATGCAGAGCACAAAGATGAGTCCCGAGCCCCGGGCCTTGCCCTTGGAAAGCTCGCCGTTGACCGCAAAGGCACGGCCATGGTCGTGGGGGAGCTTGTCGTGGAAGACCGAGTCCATCAGGGCGGTCAGGGCAAACGCCAGCAGGAACGCCAGCGCGTCCACGGTCTGCTGGCCGGTGGCTGAAATAAGCTGCAGCATATTTTAAACCTCTTTCAATGATATTCTTCTTACTCCGAGAGTGTATCACGCCGGGGCCAAAAAATCAATCACCCGGTCATAAAAGCTGTAACCCGCTTTTGCCGATGCCAAGACCTTCGCCCTTTAAAACTGTACTTCCGGTACAGACGCCCCCATTCGTCACCTGCGGTGACTGCATCCCCCGGCCGGGGGATGTTATAATGCGGAATCAATTTCATCACGGAAGCTGCTGGTTTGACAAATTTCAGCCTCTTACTTATAATAGGAGAGCAAATTCAACCATAACGAAACAGGAGACGACATGACACTTTCTTTGGAGCAGATCTCCGCCCGGATGCGGCAGGGCGAAGACATTCCGCTGTCCGATACTGCCCGCATCGCCCTGACCCTGAGCATCCCATCCATCTTGGAACAGCTGGTGGTCACAGCGATGGAGTACATCGACGCCGCGATGGTGGGCCACATCGGCGCAGAGGCCACCGCCGCCATCGGCATCGTCAGCTCGAGCACATGGCTGCTCCATGGCATCCTCGTGGGGCTGTACACAGCATTTTCCATCCAGATCGCCCAGTACCTCGGGGCCGACCGCCAGCAGGACGCCCGGGGCGTGCTGCGGCAGGCTATGCTTTTCAACCTGATGCTGGGCCTCGGCGCTGCGGTCTTCGGCGTCGGCATCAGCCTCTTTCTGCCCGGGTGGCTGGGGGCAGACGTCTCCCTTCAGGCCAACGCCAGCGCCTACTTTGCCATCTGGTCAGCGGCTCTCCCCTTCACCATGGCGATGGGGATGTATACTGCCATGCTCCGGGCCACCGGCGACGCCCTGACCCCCGGCCTCATCAGCGTGCTGGTCTGTGCGCTGGATGTGGTCTTCAACTTCTTCCTCATCAACCCCACCCGGCAGCTGGTGCTGTTCGGCCAGAGCGTCACCGTCTGGGGCGCAGGCCTCGCCGTGCCGGGTGCAGCGCTGGGCACGGCCCTCTCCACCGTCGTGGGCGGTCTGCTGGCGCTGGGCGTCCTGCTGCTGCGGGACGGCCCGCTCTGCATCCGTAAGCCCGGCAGCTGGCGGATTACCTCCGCCTGTCTGCGCAACCTCTGGCGGGTGGGCGCACCGCTGGCCGCAGAGCGCGCAGCCCTCTCCTCGGCGCAGGTGCTCCTTGTCCGGATCGTCTCGGGCCTCGGCACGGTAGCCATCGCCGCCAACAGCCTCGGCGTCAGCGCCGAGGGTCTCTGCTACATGGCGGGCTACGGCATTCAGGACGCCTCCATCGCCCTCATCGGGCAGGCTGTCGGTGCCCACCGCCGGGACATGGCCAAGCGGTTCGCATGGCTCTGCACGGCGATGGGCATAGCCATCATGGCCCTGTCGGGCGTAGGTCTCTGGCTCTTCGCCCCGGCCCTCATGGGCATCTTCACGGCGGACGCCGCCGTCATCGCGCTGGGTGCGCGGGTGCTGCGCATCGAGGCCTTTGCCGAGCCGATGTTCGGTGCCAGCATCGTCGCCAGCGGCGCGATGCAGGGCGCAGGCGACAGCACTGCCTGCTTTTTGCTGAATCTCCTCAGTATGTGGGGCATCCGGCTCACCCTCGCCTTCCTGCTGGCCCCTCGGCTGGGCCTCGTGGGCGTCTGGGCCGCCATGTGCCTCGAGCTTTGCATCCGGGGCGTGCTCTTCCTCCTCCGGCTTGCAAGGGGAAAGTGGCTCGACAAGGGCGCTTTGCAATAAAAAAACAACCTCTCCGTCATCGCTTTGCGATGCCGCCTCTCCTCGGTAGGAGAAGCGGCAAAGCCGAAGGCTTTGACTGAGAGGTTTTTCTTTCTTACTTAATTACTTGCGGCCATGCAGGATGGGCGACAGCGGCTTATAGATGACCATGCAGAGCACGGCATCCAGCAGGCCCTTGACCAGCGTGAAGGGCAGGTTGAAGATGACGAGGCACTTAATGAGGCTGTCCGCCGAGGGCAGGATGGCCTGATACATCCCGAGGATGGCTTCCAGCGGCATATGGTAGAACTCCACATAGGCCGGGTAGGTGATGAAGTAGTTGGAGGGTACACTGAAGACGGCCATTGCGGCGGCACCCGCCAGCGCACCGAGGATGGCGGTCTTGCGGCTCTTGTGACGCTTGTAGATGAAGCCCGCCACAGCGGAGAAGACAGCGCCCAGCATAAAGTTGCACAGCTCGCCCACGCAGGCGGTGGAGGTGCCCTTGATGACGATGTGGAGCAGGTTCTTCATGAAGCTGATGACCACGCCGTACACCGGGCCGAGGGCGAAGGCACCCAGCAGGGCGGGCAGGTCGGAGAAGTCCATCTTGACGAAGGACGGGATGAGCATCGGGATGGGGAACTCGATGAACATCAGGATGAAGGCCACGGCGCTGAGCATAGCGGCGACGGTCAGGTTGTGGGTCGTATCTTTTCTCATAATTTTCCTCCCGGGGCGGCTGCCCCACTCAATAAAGACTGGAAAGCCCTTTTCGCACGCGCCGGAACCGGAAAGACAAATGAAAACGCGCCCTGCCATAGCCTAACACTATAACAGGGCGCGCACAAACAAACCGATTTGTCTGCCGTTTCTTGCATCCGGACTATACCGTTGGCCCCGGAGTCTCACCGGGTCAGCACTCTTTGGGAGTGGTCGCGGGCTGTACCGCCAGTGGGGAATCACACCCCGCCCTGAAACGAACTTTCTGGGCAGAGTATAACGCGCTCTCCCTTTCTTGTCAAGCCCCTTTGTTCAACTTTTTAACAACCCGCCCCGGATTTGCGCCGAAGGCCGGAGTATGCTATACTGATTCCATCATCATTCGTCCGGAAGGAATTTGTTTTTATGATCTTTACCATCCATGATTTAGGCTTTTCGTTCGCCGGGCTGCTGCTGGAAGGCTGGTTCGCCTTTGCAGCCCGGTGCGTCTGTGCGCTGGCTCTGCTGTTCGTCGGCTGGGTCTGCTGCCGCTGGCTCCGGAAAAAGCTCTTCCCCCGCCTGTTGCAGCGCAGCTGGCACTTCGCCTTTACCCATCCCCTGCTGGAGAGCTTCGCCAGCCCCGCCGCCCGCATCGCGTGGTATACCGGCATCTATCTGGCCCTGCGCAGCCTGCCGTGGGCCATTCCCGGCTTCCCGGCCCTCCTGCTGAAGGTCTACCGGATGCTGCTGGTCTTCCTCATCGGCACCGGCTTCTACCACGCCTCCGGCATCGCGGCCCTCCTGCTGGCCTCGTCCAGCGAGGAAGTCCGCACCAACCGCACCCTCCTCACCCTGCTGGATAAGGCCTACAAGATCGTTGTCGTCCTGCTCTGCGGCGCGACCATCGCGCAGGAGAGCGGCCTGCCTGTGGGCAGCATCGTGGCCAGTGCGGGTCTTGTCGGCCTGACCATCTCGCTGGCCGCGCAGGACATGGCCAAGAACTTCTTCAGCGGCGTGGTCATCCTGCTGGACAAGCCCTTCTCCATCGGCGACTGGATCTCCGTCGGCGAGGTGGAGGGAGAAGTGGTGGACATCAACTTCCGTTCCACCAAGGTACGGGCCTTGGACAACTCGGTCTACATCCTCACCAACAGCACCGTCAGCAGCGCCACCATCAACAACGCCACCCTCCGCAACAAGCGGCTCTACCGCTTCACGCTGGGCGTCACCTACGACACCACCCGCCCCCAGCTGGAAAAGCTGATGGCTGACCTGACCGCCATGCTGAAAGCCAGCCCCGACGCCTACGAGGACACCGCCTTTGTCCGGATGACCGGCTTCGGCGATTCCAGCATCAACCTGATGGTCTCCGCCTACCTCCGCACCGCCGACTACGGCGTCTTCCTGCGGATGCAGAACGACCTGAACCTGAACATCATGGACGTGATGAAGGCCGACGGTGTGGAATTTGCCTTTCCCTCCACGACGGTCTATCTCGAAAAAGAGGGCTGAACCTAAAAAAATCCGATGCAGATGCATCGGATTTTTTGTTACAGCGCGATGTCCAGCGCCATCATGAGGGCAAAGCCCAGCACCACGCTGATGACGCCCGCCGGTTCGTCCTGCCCCACGGCCTCGGGGATCATCTCCTGCGCCGTCACACAGACCATGCACCCGGCGGCGGCGCTCATCAGCCACGGCAGGGCGGCGCTCACCCAGCCCGCGAGGGCCAGCGCCAGCAGCGCCCCCAGCGGCTCCACGAGGCCCGACGCAGCCCCGGCGCAGAAGGCTTTCCGCCTCCCCTGCCCGGCCTGTGCCAGCGGCAGGCTCACCGCCGCGCCCTCCGGGATGTTCTGCAAACCGATGCCCAGCGCAAGGGCCAGTGCCCCGCTGACGGCCTCCGGCTCGCCCCGCAGCGCCAGCGCCGCCGCAAGGCCCACCACCATCCCCTCCGGCAGGTTGTGGAGGGTCACAGCCAGCACGACCCGGCCCATCCGGCCATGCTCCCTCCCGCCGCCGTGCATCAGCCGCCCGGCGGCTTCTTCCAGTCGCAGCAAGCCCACAGCGCCCAGCACAAGCCCCGCTGCCGGGGCCAGCCAGACCGGCAGCGGCCCGGCCTCTGCCCGCTCGATGGCGGGCAGGAGCAGGCTCCACACACTGGCGGCCAGCATGATGCCCGCCGCCATGCCGCAGAGCATCCGCCGGGTGCGCGGCTCGTCGGCCCGCCGCACCAGAAAGACCCCCGCCGCACCCAGCGCGGTGCAGAGCGCAGGCAGCAGCAGGACGACCGCCGAAAACAGATAGACGTTCACATTGCATTCCCCCTTCCCACCGATGTATGCGGCAGAAAGAGAGAGTGTGAATGCAGAAAGCGGAGGCCTCCCTGTCCGGGAAGTCTCCGCTTTTTTCTGCACAGCGTTCCTTATTCCGACAGCTCGTGCAGCGTCTCCGTGCACGGCAGTCCTTCCAAAGCATTCTTCAGCTGCGGTAGCAGCGGTCCTGACCCACGAGCCAGTCCTCGCACAGCCGCTCGGCCTCTTCCCGGCTGCGGCTGACGCAGTGGAACAGCCGTCCCTTCAGCGAGCAGTAAGAATAGCGGATCTTCGACACTCCATTTGCATCCCGGAACGACTCCCATCGTTCCTGTCCCGGCATCAAACAGCTTTGCTCCATGATTTTTCGCTCTTCCTTTCCGGCCGCTCTGGGCAGCACAACGTGTTCATTTTATCACGTTTTGGCCGGGGAGGCTATTCGCTCTTTCCACAAAAAGCGCCTTGCTTTTTAAGGGAGAATGTGTATTGACAGCGGGAGATTCAACAGCGTTTCTTTTTCTTCCAGACAAAATACCCCGTGTATACCGCAAACACCGCCAGCCCGGCCAGAGAGACCTTGCTGGCCAGAGAGAAGCCGTCGGCCTGATAAACGAAATCGATGGTGTTCTCCCCCGCCGGGGCCAGAACCGCCATCAGCCCCTCGTCCACCCGGAGGATGTCGGTCTCCTGACCGTTGACGTAGGCCGTGAAGCCGTCGTCGTAGGGGACGGAGAAGAAGACGAGATCCTCCTTTCCGAGGTCGATCTCCGCATGGAAGCCGGAGTTGGTCATCTGGAACACGCTGCACGCCGAGGCCCGGCGGTCGGCACAGTCGGAGACATAGGTGTCATACCACAGGTCGTTCCGCTTCTCCTCGGGCAGCTTTTTGAGATACTTACCATAGACTGCGGCATCCTCCTCGCTGAGCACCAGCGCACGCATCAGAAGGTTCGAACGGGTGTTCTTCACCGTAGCTTCGTACTCCTCTTCGGTGATGTAGTAGTCGTAGGTGAAGCCCATGGGGACGTAGTTTTCGTTCTCGTAGAGCATGAAGCCGTCCCGGGTGTCGTAGTAGTCCCACCCCTCGTCGGCAGCGGCGAGAAAATCTTCCTGCTTTTCGGGGGTGGTGATGAGGTATTTCACGCTCAACAGGCCCCGCAGGGCGTAATTCGAGATCTCCGGCTCACTGCGGACATCCCGCTTGACGCCCAGCGCCGGGTAGAAGCTGAGGATGCTGGGCGCGGCCGTACTGCCGAAGTATTGCAGGCAGCTCTTGTCGAGCCAGAGGCCGAGGTTGTCGTGGGTCTCATAAGTGTCCACACGCCAGTCGCCCTCCGGCAGGTCATCTTTAAGCTGGAGGGCCGAGGTGTACTGCTCCACAAGGTCGCTGTCCGTGTGCCACTGGCCGAACTTGCCGATGCCGATGTGCACCATGCTGAACAGGCAGGCAAAGGCCAGCACCGCCGCCGTCATCCGGCGGGCAAAGGCCCGGCTGCCCCGCCAACGGCGGCAGATGAAGTGATAGAGCACCAGTCCCCCCAGACCAAAGCCCAGAACGACGAAATACTGGCCGGGATTCTGCAGAACCCCCAGCGACCACTCTTTGGTGCTGCTGTCCTGCACCGGCACCACAGCAAACGCCAGCGTCGCCAGCATCAGCCAGCCGATGCCCCGCGCCGGAGCGTCCAGCTCGTCGGCGGTGATGTCGGGGCTTTCCAGCCCGCAGGCCGTCATGGCGCAGAGGATAAGCACCGGCATATAGTACCAGCGGGCATAGTAGCTGGAATTGAGGGCATAGAAGGCGCTGTTGAGCACCGGCACCAGCGCAAAGACGGCACAGACGGCGACGATGCGCTTTTTGCTGTCCCCCTGCCGTGCCCGCCAGTAGGCCATCGCGCCTGCCAGACTGCACAGGGGCAGGTAGGCGGACATACTCGTCCATTTGATGATGCCCTCCGACCAGATGGAGGTGATATAGGGCGAGTCGGGCGGCAGGAGCCAGCTCAGCAGGATGGCCAGATACTGCTGCACCTTCGAGTAGGTCAGGAAGCCCCATCCCGACGAGAGATCGATGGTGCGGGGGTTCTGCAGCAGACTCAGCACGGCAGGCCAGAGCAGGACGAAGCCCAGCGCCGCGCCCAGCAGGCTCTCGAACGCCAGCCGGGCAAAGAGCCGGAGATTCATCGGGAAATCTCTGGTGGTCAGCTTGCAGATAAAGTAGATGACAAGGAAGATGACCTGCCCGATGAAGAAGAAATAGTTGTTGAGCAGGTTGACCCCCACCCAGAACGCGAAAAGCCCATAGTGCTTTTCCTGCTCGTAGAGCGTCTCATCCAGCGCCCAGAGCATCCATGGGAAGAGGGCCACCACATCCACAAAGTGGTTGAAAAAGACATTGTAGACGCTGAAGCCCGAGAATGCATACAGGCAGGCGCCCAGCATCGCATAGTCGGTGCGGCGGACGTAGCGGCAGAGGTAGCGGTATGCGCCGCCGCCCGCCACCGCGAACTTGAGGATGAGCAGGGGCACCATGAGGTAGGGCAGCCAGTTCTGGGGGAAGATGAGCGACAGCCAGAAGAAGGGAGAGCCGTACAGATAGAAGGAGTAGGCGTTCATCGCACCGCTGCCGAGGTCGGTGGCCCACGAGAAGGTGTTCCGGGCCGCACCGGCCATGCCGTCGGGGTAGCCGCTCCCCTTGATGAAGCCGTTCATGTAACGGTAAAAGCTGATCTGCTGGCTGTTGAAATCGCCGGCGTAGTGGAAAAAGCCGCCATCTATGAGATAGAACGGCAGGAAGAACACTGCCGCCGTCAGCGCACAGAGCAGCATCGTGCGGAGCATCTGATCCCGCCGCCCCGGCATATTGAGAAGCCGGGCGCTCCCGGCCTGATGATTCAGATCGTCCATCGTATCCTCTTTCCCCGCCCGGAGGGGCGGCACAGGCCCGGAGCCTGCATCGTTTTCGCGTTCAGTATAGCACGCGGCTGTGTGGAAAAAAAGAATTTTCACATTTTGCTTGACATTCGCCCGCCGGGCAGGTATAACCCTCTCAAAGACACTTCAAGGAGGCCGCCATGAAGCTATATCCCTTCAGCGCCCTTTTGGCGCGGATGAAATACATCACCCGGTGGAGTCTGATGCACTCCACCCGCCCGGAATCCCTCAGCGAGCACACCTGTGACACCGCCCTGATGGCGCACATCCTCTGCCTCATCGCGCGGCGGTACACCGGCACCCCCTGCCGCCCCAAGACGGTGGCGGTGGCGGCGCTCTACCATGACGCACCCGAGATCATCACCGGCGATATGCCCACGCCGGTGAAGTACAGCAGCCCCGGCCTGAGGGACGCCTACAAAGCGCTAGAAGCCGAGAGCGTGGCTTCCATGACCCGCCTGCTGCCGCCGGAGCTGGCCGAGGAGGTCAGTCCTTTCATCTCCGGCAGCCTGCTGACCGCCGAGGAAAAGCGTCTGCTGAAAGCCGCCGACCGGCTCTCGGCCCTCGTCAAGTGCATGGAGGAACAGCGCAGCGGCAACCATGAGTTCGACGCCGCGCTCCGTCAGCAGCAGGAGGCTCTGGAAGGGATGCATTGTCCCGAGGCCGACTGGTTCATGGCCCACTGTCTGCCCTGCTTCACCCAGAACCTCGACGAGCTGACTCGCAGCGAATAGGCGTTACGGGAAGGGGACTTCCCGCACATCGTCCGGGTCCTGCCCGGCTTTGCGCTGCTCTTCGAATACTGCCGCGATCAGCTCGTCCAGATCTTCCAGACGGGACAGGGTGCAGCAGCAGCGGCGGAGGGCGGCAGCGCCCTTGAGGCCCTTCATATAGTGCATGGTCTGGGCGCGGGCCTGCGGCATGGCCGTATACTCGCCCTTCTGCTCCACCATCTCCTCCACCTGACGGCGGAGAGCGTTCATCCGGGCCTGCAGATTCGGCTCCTTGGGGGCGGGCAGGCCCTCGATGGCGGCATTCACCCGCTCAAAGAGCCACGGGTCGCCCAGCGCTCCCCGGGCGATCATGACGCCGTCGCAGCCGGTGCGGGACATCATCTCCACGGCATCCTCTGCCGTGTGGATGTCGCCGTTGCCCAGCACGGGCACCTTCACTGCCGCCTTGACCTTGGCGATGATGTCCGGGTCGATGCCCGGAGCGTACATCTGCTCCCGGGTGCGGGCATGGACTGCGATGAGCTGCGCTCCCGCCTGTTCGCAGGCTTTCGCGCACTCCACTGCCGTGATATGGTCGGCGTCCCAGCCTTTCCGCATCTTGACCGTCACCGGACGGGAGGTGTGGGCCTTGACCTGCTCGACGATGCGGCCGCAGAGGTCAGGGTCCAGCATCAGCTTGCTGCCCGCGCCGCCCGAGACGATCTTGGGGGCCGGACAGCCCATATTGATGTCCAGAAAGTCGAAGGGGTATGCTTCGATGGCCGCTGCGGCCTCGCCCATGATCTCCGGCACCTCGCCAAAAATCTGCACGCCATAGGGTGCACCGTTGGGTTCGGCCTTGAGCAGGCTGACCGTCTTGTGGTCGTGGTAGACCAGCGCCCGGCTGGACACCATCTCGCTAACCGTAAAGCCTGCGCCGTGCTGAGCCATCAGCCGACGGCAGGGCGCGTCCGTGAAGCCCGCCATCGGGCCGAATACTGCCCGGTGGGGCAGGGTGATATTTCCGATCTTCAAAGGTTCCATCTTATCCCTCGTTTTGCTTGACAAGCGCTTGCAAAAGCTCTATACTGTAAATAAGAAAGGCACTGTCTGCGAATGGTCAGCGTCCTTCCAGCATTAAGTCAAAAGAAATGACCGCTGGCTGTGGGAGCTTGGGCGGTCATTTCTTTTTGCCGTTAAAAATAGTCCAGCTGATTTGAAACGTGATGTAGATCGCCCCGCCAAGAAGCGAGAGCAATAATACGATCTGTTCAAATGTCATGGAGCATCCCCCCCTTTCGCCTATGCGTCAGGGGACAGCAGAAAGCTCACCTCCCCGGCGCAGGGCCGGAGGGACGTGACCACCTACATTGCAGACAGTACCAGTGCTGCCTATGCAGCATCTATAGAATATCATATTTTCTGCCCGAATACAACACCCCGTCCGCTCACAGGCCGGGGTGTTCGTCTTGTCTATCCCGCCTTCTCCTGCTATACTGAGAACCAAAGGAGCGGCGGGCAGGCCCCGCCGGACAAAGGCTTATGGAGTATCGGAACTGGAACCAAAAAGACGGCACCGGACGGAGCATCTCCACCTCCCTGCTGGGATATGGATGTATGCGCTTTCCCACCCTGCCGGACGGCAGCATCGACGAGGTGCGGGCCGAAAAGCTGCTGAACACAGCCCGGGAGGCGGGCGTCAACTATTTTGACACCGCCTTCCCCTACCACGGCGGCGCAAGTGAGCCTTTCGTGGGCCGCGTCATCGCAAAATGGCCCCGGGAGAGCTTCTACCTCGCCACCAAGCTGCCTGTCTGGAACTGTAAGACCCTCGACGAGGCCAAGGCCATCTTCGAGCAGCAATTCCAGCGGCTGGGCGTGGACTACATCGACTTCTACCTGCTGCATTCCCTGCACAAGGCCCGCTATGACGCGGCCAAGGAGATGGGCATCGTGGATTGGCTCTGGGAGCAGAAAGCCGCCGGGCGCATCCGCAGCTTCGGCTTCTCCTGCCACGATAACGCAGCAGGCTTCGAGCACATCCTGCGGGACCAGCCGTGGGACTTCTGCCAGCTGCAATACAACTATCTTGACACCGACGACCGGGCTGAAGAGATCGCAGGCGACCGGGGCTACGCCCTCACCGAAGAGCGGAATGTCCCCCTTATCATCATGGAACCCATCAAGGGCGGCACGCTGGCCCAGCTCCCGCCGGATGCCGCTGCGCCGCTGCGCGCACTGGACCCCGCCGCCAGCGCCGCCTCGTGGGCGCTGCGCTGGGTGGCCAGCCATAAAAATGTGAAAGTCGTCCTCTCCGGCATGAGTGCAGAGGAGCAGCTGGGCGACAACCTCTCCACCTTCGGACAGTTCCGGCCCGTGACCGACGCCGAGAACGCCGCCATCCGCCAGACTGCCGACATCCTGCGCAGCCACATCAGGGTCGGCTGCACCGGCTGCCGCTACTGTATGCCCTGCCCGATGGGGGTGGACATCCCGGACAATTTCAGCATCTGGAACAAACTGGGGATGTTCGGCCAGAAGGACGCCATCCGTCAGCAGTGGACGGCCCACTTCCCCGACGCCGAAAAGGCCAGCCACTGTGTCCGCTGCGGCAAATGCGAGGCCGTCTGTCCCCAGCACCTGCCCATCCGGGACTCCCTCGCAAAGCTTCAGACCGAGCTGGACAGCTTATAACAAAAGAAAGGCGCTCTGCCTGTCCCGAGAGACGGCAGAACGCCTTTCTTTTTAGCCCACGTTGATGTGGCCCACCGGAAGCACCTTCCGCTTGTTGTCGTCGGGCTTGGCCGTCAGGCTGATGGCCAGCGACACCGGGCCGACACGGCCCATGAACATACAAGCCATATACAGCAGCTTTGCGCCGGTGTTCAGCTGCCCTGTGACGCCCACCGACAGGCCCACCGTACCGAACGCCGAGCAGGACTCGAAGATACAGTCGATGACCGACACCGTCTCAGCCGTGTTGTAGTAGACCACGACAGCCGAGCCGAACGCCGCCACTGCGCCGAGGACGATGATGGTCAGTGCGCGGTAGACCGTTTTGGACTCGATGTGGTGGCCGCCGATGACGCAGTCGTCGCGGCCCTGTGCCACACTGCGGATGGTCAGGATGAGCACCGCAAAGGTCGTCACCTTGACGCCGCCGCCCGTCGAGCCGGGGGCCGCACCGATGAACTGCAGCACACTCATCAGAAGCTTGCTGATAGGGCTGCACGCTGCGAGGTCGATGGTATTCATACCGGCGGTACGGGTGGACACCGACTGGAACAGCGCCGCCATCAGCTTGCTCGGGACGGACAGGCCACCCATCGTCTTGGGATTCGACCACTCCAGCAGTGCCAGCAGCACCGCGCCGCCCACCCAGAAGATGGCCGAGAACTGCAGCACGACCTTCGCGTGGAGGGAGAGACGCCGCTTTTTGCGGTACTCCGCCAGCTCCACCCAGACCATGAATCCCAAGCCTCCGGCCATGATCATAAACATGACGACCGCCTGCACATAGTAGTTGTTGACGTAGGGCACCAGCGAGGAATAGGCCCCAAACCGCCCAAAGAGGTCAAAGCCTGCATTGCAGAAGGCCGAAATGGCCGTGAACACGCTGACCCACACGCCCTCTGCGCCGAACTGGGGCACGAAGGCGAAGAGCAGCAGCACGATGCCCACGGCCTCGAAGGCCGCTGCCAGCTTGATGACGATCTTCAGCACCTCGGTAGCCTTGGACAGGCCATCTGCCGAGACGCTCTCGCCCAGCAGCCGCAGGTCGCGGAAGCCCATCCGCCGCCGGGCTGCCAGCGCAAAAAAGCTGGTCAGGGTGACGAGGCCAAGGCCGCCCACCTGAATGAGCATCAGGATGACTACCTGCCCAAACAGCGAAAACTGGCTCCATGTATCCCGCACGATCAGACCTGTCACACAGGTAGCACTGGTGGCGGTGAACATCGCGTCGATGACCCCCAGCCGCCCCGTCCTGCTGGAAATGGGCAGGGTCAGCAGCAGCGTCCCCACCGCAATGACCAGCAGGAAGCTGATGCAGATGGTCTGCGTTGCGCTGCTGCCCGCCAGCCAGCCCTTGTTGGGGCGGCGGAGCGTCCATTCTTTCTTTTTGGTTTTTCCCATTGCAACCTCCCGGGCCGCCTCCGGACATCCGCCGGAGGGGCGAGTCGTTCTGCGCCTCCGCGCAAAGTTCCCCCAGCGCAGAAGCCTCTTCTTATAGGATACACCTTTTTTCTCTCCGGTTCAACTTGATTTTATGCTCCATTTGCGGTATTATACTTGTGGTGTGTCTCAGTAGCTCAGTTGGATAGAGCGTCCCCCTCCTAAGGGGAAGGCCGCAGGTTCGACTCCTGTCTGGGACATATTGCGAAGATGCGAAGGATGTTTCTGCAAAGAAACTGTCCTTCGCATTTTATTTTGCCCCACTGTGCAGTTTTCCACTTTTGGGGCCTGCGCCGTGCAAAGCGTCCTGTCTCCCGGGCACAACAAAAGCGGCTTCGATCTCTCGAAGCCGCTTTATAACTGTGGAAGTGGAAACTCATTGGGTGAACTCAGTTTTCCAGCCAACCGTAATCAAATTCTGTAAAGTCGTGGATGTAGTGGTCTGCCCCCAGTGCCAGCAGCTCGGGCCCGTCTGCCGTCTCTCCGACGCCCACGATCCGGCCTGCGCCGTTTCGTTTTGCCAGAGCGATGGCGGTGACGCTGTCCTCGATGACCAAGCACTCAGAGAACGGAACACCCAGCCTCCGCGCCGCTTCCAGATGCATCTCGCCCTTGTCGGCATAGCTTCCGTCGTCGTATACGACATCCTGTTGTTTCAGCCAGTGACCGATCGGAAACGCGTCAAAGTAGAAATCAACATTCGCTTTTATGGAAGCACTCGCCAGCGCGAACGGGATGCCGCGCTTCTGTAAGCCTTGCAGCAGCTCTTCAGCACCTGCTACGAGGTGTAAACTGGCAGGATCGCTCCTGCACGCCTCCCGGTACAGAGCCTCTTTCTTTTCTGAATACTGCTGGCGCTCCGCAGGGGTGAGCCACGGGGCCATGTTCTTCAGGATGACGTCATTGCAGGGGCCGCATATCTTCGTCGAAGCAAGAGGGCTTTTGTCCTCGGGGTGCAGTTCATGATAGATCTTTGACCATGCTTCCATGTGGAAGTGGGTATCAAAGAACATCGTCCCATTAAAATCAAGAAGTACAGCGTGCATTGTAGCTCCAGCTTTGAATTAAGCGAAGATACCAAAGAATGCGCCGACCAGACCGATGACCAGCAGCAGAGCGATGCAGGTAACGGGCTTCCAGTTCTTCTTCTTCATCAGGAAGAACAGGCCGAGGGTCAGAGCCAGAGGAATCAGCTTGGGCAGGACGCCATCCAGAATGCTCTGGATAACGATGGGGCTGTCGCCGTTCTCGATGACGGTAGCAACGGTGGTGCCGCCGTAGTTGGAAGTCAGAGCACCGACGATGAAGACGCCCAGCATGGAAGCTGCACGGGTGAACTCCTTTGCGTTGGCAGTCAGGATGTCGATTGCCTTGGTGCCCAGATTATAAGACCAGTACATCAGGAAGAAGCGGCATGCGAACTGCACGATGTTGAAGATCAGCAGGAACATGATAGGACCAGCAAGCGAACCGTTGATGGCCATGTTCGATGTGATACCTGCGGTGATGGGGACCAGAGTGAACCAGAAGATTGCGTCGCCGATACCGCCCAGAGGACCCATAGCGGCAACACGCACGGCACGAATGGTTTCGATGTCAGCCTTCTGCTGTTCCAGAGAGAGGATGATGCCCATAACGAAGGTAACGAGGAAGGGGTGAGTATTGAAGAACTCAAGGTTATGCTCCATGGAGAGCTTCAGGTCTTCCTTGTTATCGCTGTGGATCTTTTCCAGACCGGGCAGGATGCAGTACAGCCAGCCGGCAGCCTGCATACGCTCGTAGTTGAAAGATGCCTGCAGGTTCAGGGAACGGAACACCATCTTATTCAGCGTAGCCTTATCCAAAGGCTGCGCGGGAGTCAGATTGTTGTAATGAGTTGCATTAGATGCCATCTTCGTCGTCGCCTCCATTCGCAGCAAAACCAGAACCAGCAGCCTGCTTGATAGCAACGCGAGTCTGGTAGTCGTACAGAGCAATTGCAATGCCCACAAATGCGATCAGCAGCAGAGCAGAGCCGGACAGTTCGGGGATGTAGCCGATGATGGTTGCCAGAGCAAAACCAGCAAAGTAGATGCCCCAGAACTCGTTAGACAGCATGATACGCAGCAGGGTTGCGAAACCGACGAAACGCATCATACCACCGGCAGCGCCCAGACCAGCCATGACCCATGCGTACTTCGCAGCGAGGTTGCTCAGGGTAGTGCCCATTGCAGAGCCGCCCAGCATACCGAGGGTGCAGACAACTGCAAACAGCAGGCCCAGCAGGGCCATTGCCATATAGTTCAGACGGACAATGCCCTTGGTGTCGCCCTTTGCTGCCAGCTGGTCAGCCTTGGACATCATGGGGGACATGAGGGTGAACAGGAAGGTAACCATGTACTGGCCGATCAGAGCGAAGGGAACTGCCAGACCGACAGCAGCGGTGGTATCCAGATGAGAAGAGATCGCAAACACGGCAGCCATGACGCCGCCGATGACTGCGTTTGGCGGCTGAGCGCCGCCGACCGGCATGTTGCCGATGGTCATCAGCTGGTAAGTACCGCCAACGATCAGACCGGTGGGAAGATCGCCCAAGATCGCACCGATGACAGCACCGGAAACGATAGGCTGGTACAGGGATTCCAAGAAATCAAACTGGTCGATGGCCACGATAAAGACCCACACAAAGACCAGAATGATCTGAAGTGCACTAAAGCCCATAATAAGTACTCCTTTTCAAGTATTTAGGAGAGCAGCCGTCTGTTTACTTGAACAGCTTGTCGGTGCTTTCCGCGTGTTCGGTAGGAACGCGGCGGATCTCCAGCTCCACACCAAGCTCCTGCAGCCGCTTGAAGGCAGCCACATCGGCGTCGTCAACTGCAACGGAACCTGCAACCTGACGCTTGCCTTCCGCCATGTGCATGTTTCCGATGTTGACTTTCTTGATGGGGACGCCACCCTCCACCAGCTTGACGACATCCTGCGGGTTCTCGCAGACGATGAAGATCAGCTGCTTGGCGCTGGCCTTGTGGATGGTATCGATCGTCTTCTGGATGGTCCAGTAGCGCATTGCAGCGTAGGCGGGAGCAGCCATATTCATCAGGCCCTGACGCAGGCTGTTGCCAGCCACCTCGTCGTTGGCCACCAGAATAAGGTTTGCACCAATGGCGCCACACCACTGCGTTGCGACCTGACCGTGCACAAGACGGTTGTCGATCCGCGTAAGAACAATGTTCGGCATTCTCAAATTCCTCCTTGAGTTTTTTGTCTGAGTTTCCAATTCAGAGTAACTACATTATAGGCTATATTTGAACAAATGTCTTTATATTTTTTAACAAACTGTTTCGAAAAAACGGTTAAATTCAGCGAGTCTCATTACAATCTACCAAAAAAGTGCAAATAAGACTATTCAAATTGCCAAAAAAATGATATACTTTTTCAGTAAGGAGGGATTTGAATGCAACGCGAAACTTCCAACGACAGTTTTCTGGATTATGGCTCGGTCTATCATCAGCCCATCGACCGCGAACACCCGGAGCTGATCCATCAGACGATGGTCGCCATCACCCGCCGCTATGTCTCCCAGTTCTACTGCTTCAACTGCGATACCTATTTACAGGTAAAGGAGGGCATCGGCGTGCTGCTGGTCTCCCACACGGCGGACGCCGCCGCCGTGGAGGAGTTTGCCATGAACCGGCTCATCCACATCAAGCCGAACGTCTACTTCGCCGTCGTTTCCACGACCCAGAAGCTGGAATACGACCTCTACGCCGAGAGCAGTTATTCGCTTCACATCACGGACTTTCCTTCCCAGTACGAATTTCTGGCCGTTCTGCCCCGCATCGAGATCCAGAAGATCCTGGGCTACTACTACCGCATCCGCACCGAGAATTATTGCTTCAAGGGGGAGCAGCACGATTTCTTCGAGCTGACCTATGTGGACACCGGTGAGCTGGAAACGGAAGTGGACGGCACGCTCTACTACTTAAAGGAAAAAGACCTGATGATCTACGGCCCGGGCCAGTTCCACACCCAGTACACCGACGAAGAGCACAGGGCCTCCTATATGACCATCCTCTTCGATATGCGCAACCTGACGCCTGTGGAGCGGGAGGTCTGGTACGACGCCCTCATCAACCGGGTGTTCCACTACGACCAGAAGATCAACACCTTATTAAAAACCTTCGTCCGGGAGAGCACCACCGGCATCCCCTATATGAACAGCCTGATGCTCTGCCTGCTGACCGAGACCATCATCCGTCTGCTCCAAGGCACCTACGCCTCCCCCATGACGTCCGCCAGCAGCACAGCCCACCAGAGTGCGATGGACGAGCTTTTCGACCGCATCATCGCCTACATCCACGACAACATCTACGACCCGCTGACCATCCCGGAGATCTGCGAGCACTTTTCGCTGTCCCGGTCGGCCCTGCAGCTGCTGTTCAAGAACTCGGTGGACCAGTCCCCCAAAAAGTATATCAACGACAAAAAGCTGGAGCGCAGCTGTCAGATGCTGCTCGAGAACCGCTACACCATCAGCGAGATCTCGCTGCGGCTGGGCTACAGCTCTATCCACTATTTCTCCAAGTCCTTCAACATGAAGTACCATATGTCCCCCAGTGAGTTCGTCAAGCAGAACTGTCAGGCCAGTCTCTGATACTCATTATATATAGCAGTTTGCGTTTTTAATGCACAGGCAACATCCGCAAACTGCATATCGCAAATATGCTATTCTGATCGGCGCTATTTTTGAAAATTGCGATAGAAGGAGGAGCACCCATATGAACCTCGGCATCCTCGGCACAGGCTCCATCGCCCGCACGATGGCGGCGGAGTTTGCGAAAGTCCCCGCATTCCACTGCGCGGCGGTCTGCTCCCGGCAGAAGGCCACCGGCGAGGCGCTGGCCCGGTCGTTCGGCATCCCGAAGGTCTACACCGACCTCGACGCCATGCTGGCCGACCCGGACATCGACCTCATTTACATCGCCACCCCCAACAGCCTCCATTACGGGCAGGCCAAGGCGGCGCTTCTGGCCGGGAAGAACGTCCTCTGCGAAAAGCCCTTCGTGCCCACCGTAGCCGAGGCCGACGAGCTGATCGGGCTGGCCAAAGAGCGTCATCTGTTCCTCTTCGAGGCCATCACCACGGCCCATCACCCCAACTATGCCCTCGTGAAGGAGCACCTGCCCGACATCGGCCCCCTCCGCATCGTCTCCTGCACCTTCTGCCAGTATTCCAGCCGGTACGATGCCCTGCTCTCCGGGCAGGTGCCGCCGGTGTTCGACCCGGCCTGCTGCGGCGGTGCGCTGATGGACCTCAACCTTTACAACGTCCACTTCGTGGTGGGCCTGTTCGGCGAGCCGATGTCGGTCAGCTACCACCCCAATCTTTACCGGAACGGCATCGACACCAGCGGCATCCTCCTGCTGGGATACCCGGACTTCCTCTGCCAGTGCACCGGCGCGAAGGACTGCGCCGCGCCGGGCAGCGTCCAGCTGGTGGGCGAAAAGGGCCGCATCCTCATCGAGCCGGGCAGCAGCAACTGCAAGAAGCTTCTCCTCGACCGCCCCGGACAGGAGACGTTCTCCCGCGAATGCGACGAGTCGCCGTGGTATTATGAAGTATCGGACATCGCCGCCCTCCTCGCCGCCAAGGACTATGACGCCTGCTATCAGGCGCTGGAAAAGACCCGTCAGGTGGTGTCGGTCCTCGAGGCCGCCCGGCAGGACGCACAGCTGGACTTTTGAAAAATCAACCGCAAATGACAAACTCTTTGGCGTTTTTGCTCTTGCCAAATTAGCCGAGACTATCTATAATAAGGATGAATCGTTAAACTCTTAACGCTTTTGAAGAAGGTAAGCTATCAGGAGGTTTTACTATGTCTTTAGTTACGACCAAAGAGCTGATGCTCGACGCACAGAAGAACCATTACGCCATCGGCGCGTTCAATGCCGAGAACATGGAGATGGTGCAGGCCATCATCGCCGCTGCCGAGGAGCTGCGCGCTCCCGTCATCGTCCAGACCACTCCCGGCACCCTGAAGTATGCTTCTCCGGCCATGTTCCACGCCATGGTGGCCGCCGCTGCTTCTGAGGCCAGCGTCCCCGTCGTGATGCACCTCGACCACGGCAGCAGCTACGAGCTGGCCATGCAGGCATTCCGTGCCGGCTACACCTCCGTTATGATCGACGGCTCTCACCATGTGTTTGAGGAGAACATCGAGATCACCAAGTCCGTGGTCCGCGCCTGCCACGCCGCCGGTATCCCGGTGGAGGCTGAGCTGGGCAAGGTCGGCGGCAAGGAAGACGACCTTGACGGTGGCAATGGCAACGGCTACACCGTCCCCTCCGAGGCTGCTGAGTTCGCAGAGCGCACCGGCGTGGACTCTCTGGCTGTCGCCATCGGCACTGCCCACGGCGTCTACAAGGGAACTCCCAAGCTGGACATTGAGCGCCTGAGCGAGATCCGCAAGGTCGTGTCTGTGCCTCTGGTGCTCCACGGCACCTCCGGCGTGCCCGACGATGCCGTCCGCGAGTGCGTCGCACGCGGTATGTGCAAGGTCAACTACGCCACCGACCTGCGCATCGCCTTCAGCAAGGGCCTGAAGGAATACCTCGCCAAGGACCCTGAGGTCTTCGACCCGAAGAAGTACAGCGCCGTCGGCCGCGAGTACGTCAAGGAGTATGTCAAGAGCAAGATCCTTGTCTGCGGCAGCAACGGCAAGGCCTGATCCGGACTGAACCACGCGGGAGCGGACGCCCTTCGGGACGTCTGCTCCCGTTTTTTTGCTGTGTGCATACGGCAAGACCCCCGCAGAATGCTGTGAAGCCTCTGCGGGGGTCCTGTCGTTATGAAAGAAAGGTAAAGTATATAGCAGAATACAGGGGGACGCTGCTGCTTACTTCAGCAGGCTCTGGACTGCATAGCGGGAGATGGTGATGATGACCTTGGGGGCCACCTCCACCCGGAGGGTATCTTCGTTATCGATGCTGACTACCTTGCCGTAGACGCCGCCTGCGAACATGATGTGGGAGCCGACCTTCAGCCCCGTGTGCACCTCGCCCAGCTCCTTGCGCTTACTGCGCACGTTCTTGGCCGAGATGGCGTAGAGAATGAGGCCGATGACTCCCATGAGCACAGCCAGCGTGATGCAGGTCCAGAGGATCACTTCCCAGTTGATGGCCATAGATCAGATTCCGTCACTTTCTTCAGATTCAGTCTCAGCAGTGGCAGCCTCCAGCTCAAACAGAGCGATGCAGTCCCTGCCGGTCTCGATCAGTTCATCGGCCAGCGAGCGGGGGTCATCCTCCATGTCCAGCATGGTCACGGCGGTGACGATCATGGGCAGGTTGGTGCCTGCGATGACTTCGATTTTCTGCTCCGGACGTGCATACTTGCACTCCACAGCAGTCTTGAAGGGAGAACCGCCGGGCAGATCGGACAGCACCACGACGCCGTCGCAGCTCTTGAACTCGTCAAAAGCGGCGTTGAACTTCTCGGCCAGCTGCTCGGGAGTCATCCCCTCTTCAAAGTTGATGTAGCGGACATAATCATTTTCGCCCGCGATCATCTGCGCAGAGGTGTGGATGCCGTCTGCAAAATGGCCGTGGCCGGTAACTACCAAACCGATCATACTCGTTGCCCTCCTGAATTTATGACGTTGTTTTGATTATTTCAGCGTGTAGGGGTACAGGGTGACGCCCTTGACGACGCGGTTCACCTCGCCGGTGGGGCAGGGGTTGTCCGGGGTGATGCCCAGAGACAGGGACTTCATCAGAGCGATGGTCTGTGCGAACAGGATGAAGTCCAGACCCAGCAGGACGTTCTCCATATCGGCGCCGACCTTGATCTGGATGGGATAATCGGCCAGCTCTTCGATGCCCTCGCAGTCGTGGTTGTAGACGACGGCGATCTTGTTGCCCTTGCGCTGGTGTGCCATCTCCTTGACCAGATCCAGCTCGTAGCGGCGGCGGTACTCGTCATCGCTCAGGTAGGCGACGGTCAGGGTGTTGTCGTCGATGATGGACTTGGGGCCGTGGCGGAAGCCCAGCTCGGAGTCGTACATGGTAGCGACCTTGCCGGCGGTCAGCTCGAGGGTCTTCAGTGCAGACTCCTGTGCCACGCCCTTCAGGCCGATGTTGCCCAGATAGACGATGCGGTTGTAATCGAACTCGTCCACGATCTTCTGTGCCAGACCGAACTGGTCATCGAGGAAGTGCTGACCGGCGACGGCCAGCTTCTCCACCTCTGCGGTGATCTCGTCCAGCTTGTCGAGGTTGAAGGCCAGATAGGTGGCCAGATACATATTGCTGTAGCTGGAAGTCATAGCGAAAGACTGGTCGTGGGTCTCGGGGGTCAGGTTGATGGCGAAGCAGTTGTGACGGGTGTTTGCCAGCTTGGACAGGGTGCCCTCGTGGTTGCAGGTCACGAACAGGTGGTACAGGTTCTGGCAGACGACCTCAGCGGCCTCCACGTTGCCCAGAGACTCGGGGGAGTTGCCCGAGCGGCCAAAGTTCACCAGCAGGGTGGGCTTGGTGCGGGAGAGGAAATCCTCGGGAGAGGGCACAAGGTCGGTAGAAGCGTAGGACTTGACCTTATAGTTATACTTGGGGTTCAGGGCCTGAAAGAGGGAGTTGCCGACGAACTCGCTGGTGCCGGCACCGGTGAGGACGATGTCGAAATCATCCTGCTTGACGACCTGATCGATAAAAGCCTGAAGCTCATCCTTGCAGGCGGCCAGCTGGGCGCAGGTCTTGCGCCATGTTGCAGGCTGCTGATAGATCTCGTGGGCCGTAAAGGTGGAAGACGTCTCCTTCATCTTCTCATCGGTCAGATTAAAAATGCTCATCCTAAATCTACCTCCTAATGGACACGGTAAAACTTTTTTTCTGATAATTCCATAGCAGAGCTGTTCCGCTCTCTTTTGTTTGTTATATCACATTCAAACCGCAGAAAACAAGGGGGTAACTGAAAGCCATAACTTTTTGATTGAAAAAGACAAACTGCCGCCCCGGCATCGGCCTCCCAAGCCGTTTTTTCGCTCATTTTTATAGCTTTTTGCCGAAAGGAATAACAACTCGATTGAAAATTATAAATATTTTTCCAAAGCCTTGCGGTATAATGAAATCAAGCGATCTACCCCAGAAGGAGGGCATTCAAAATGGTAATACAAAGCAAAAAGGTCTGGCTGGCAGACCAGTTCGTCCCTGCTGCCATTGAGGTGAATGACGGCAGGATCACCGCCATCCTGCCCTACGGCACCAAGGATGTGGACGACGATTACGGCGACAAGCGCATCGTCCCCGGCTTCATGGACATCCACTGCCATGGTGCCTACGAGTTCGACACCAACGATGCAAACGAGGACGGCCTGCGCTACTGGGCCGAGCACATCGTCTCGGAGGGCGTCACCAGCTTCCTCGCCACCACCATCACCCAGAGCGTCGAGGTGCTGACCAACGCCGTCACCAATGTGGCGAACGTCATGGAGAACGGCTACGACGGCGCAGAGATTTTGGGCATCCACTTCGAGGGTCCCTACCTCGACATGAAGTACAAAGGCGCACAGCCCGACCAGTACATCGTGAAACCCACCATCGAGCAGTTCGAGCACTACCAGAAGGCGGCCCGGGGCCACATCCGCTATGTCACGCTGGCCACCGAGCACGATGAGGACTTTGCCCTCACCCGCTATCTGACCGCCCACGGCGTGGTGGTCAGCATCGGCCACAGCGGCGCCACCTACGAGCAGGCCGTCATGGCCTATGCCAACGGCGCACGCTCCATGACCCACGTCTATAACGGTATGTCGCCCTTCAACCACCGCGCCAACGGTCTGGTGGGCGCGGCCTACCGCATCCGTACCATGTACGGCGAGATCATCTGCGACGGCTGCCACTCCACCCCCGCTGCCCTGAACAACTACTTCATGAGCAAGGGGCCGGACTACGCCATCATGATCTCCGACGCCCTGATGGCCAAGGGCACCCCCGTGGGCAGCAAGTACCTCTTCGGCGGCAATGAGATCATCATCTACCCCGACGGCAGCGCCCATCTGACGGCCACCGGCGGTCTGGCAGGCTCTACCCTGAACATCAACAAGGGCCTGCGCATCCTTGTGGAGGAGGCTCTCGTCCCCTTCAACTACGCGCTGAACTCCTGCACCATCAACCCGGCCAAGTGCCTGCATCTGGACGACCGCAAGGGCTCCATTCAGGTGGGCAAGGACGCCGACCTTGTGGTGCTGGAAGACAACTACGACGTCCTGCAGACCTACTGCATGGGTCAGCCCAAGCTCTGAGAAGGAAACACGAAGGAGAAGATCGATCATGAAACATCCGCTTCAGGAAATGATGGACAAGCGCCGTCAGGGCATTCGCTGCGGCATCCCCTCTTATTGCAGCGCCAATGAGCTGGTCATCGAAATCGCTCTGCGCCGCGCCAAGGAGCGCAGCATCCCTGTCCTGATCGAGGCCACCGCCAATCAGGTCAACCAGTTCGGCGGCTACACCGGCATGAAGCCCGCAGACTTCTATCAGATGGTCCTGAAAATGGCCAAGGACATCGACCTGCCCGAGAACATGATGATCCTCGCAGGCGACCACCTCGGCCCCCTGACGTGGCAGAAGCTGCCCGAGGCTGAGGCCATGAAGAACTCGGTGGAGCTGGTCTATCAGTACGCCCGCGCCGGCTTTACCAAGATCCACCTCGACACCAGCATGAAGGTGGCCGACGACCCCGCCGGCCTGCTGAAAACGGAGGTCATCGCACGCCGCGGCGCAGCCCTCTACAAAGCCGCTATGAAAGGCTACGAGGAGCTGAAGGCCGAGAAGCCCGACGCCATGCGCCCCGTCTTCGTCATCGGCAGCGAGGTGCCCATCCCGGGCGGTGCCACGGAGGCCGAGGATACGCTGGCTGTCACCAGCCCCGATGCCTTCCGCGACACGGTCTCTACCTACCAGCGCGTCTGGACCGAAGAGGGCGTGGGCGACGGCATGAAGGACGTCATCGCCGTGGTCGTCCAGCCCGGCGTCGAGTTCGGCGACGAGCAGGTGTTCGACTATGACCCCGCCGCTGCTGTAGACCTGTGCGCCGCGCTGAAGGAGTTCCCCGACATCTGCTTCGAGGGCCACTCTACCGACTACCAGACCGCCGCCGACCTGTACAACATGGTCACCGACGGCATCGCCATCCTGAAGGTCGGCCCGGCCCTGACCTACGGCCTCCGCGAGGCCCTGTTCTCCCTCAGCATGATGGAGAAGGAGCTTGTCCCCGAGGATCAGCGCGCCAACTTCATCGAGACGCTGGACGCCGTCATGCTGGCCTCCCCCGCCAACTGGGAGAAGCACTACCACGGCGACGAGAAGCATCTGGCACAGTGCCGCAAGTACAGCTACTCCGACCGTGCCCGCTACTACATCGGCCAGCCCGAGGTGGTCGCCGCCATGAACAAGCTGTTCGACAACCTCCGCGCCTACCCCATCCCCATGAATATGCTCCACCAGTATATGCCCATCAGCTACGCCAAGATCCGCGAGGGCAAGCTGAAGCTCGACCCCCGTGAGCTGGCAATGGACGGCATCGTGCAGTTCATGCTGGACTACGAGAGCGCAGTCTGAGCCTTGATCGCCCCATCCCTCTTTCATTGATAAGGAGACTACGACCCATGAAACAGTTCCAGTATACCATCAAAGATGAACTTGGCGTCCACGCACGCCCTGCCGGCCTGCTGGTCAAACTGGCCAAGCAGTATACCAGCACCATCACCATCGAGAAGAACGGCAAGACCTGCGATATGCGCAAGCTGATGGCCGTGATGGGCATGGGCATCCGTCAGGGCGAGACCATTACCGTCACCGCCGAGGGCGGGGACGAGGCAGCTGCCATCGAGGCTGTGGAGAAGTTCCTGACCGAGAACGTCTGAGCATCGTATTATAAAAAATGCCGCCGTGCAGTTCAACGCTGCACAGCGGCATTTTTCATGTTCTCAGAGAAGCTTGATGAAGTACAGGATGGCCAGAAGCAGGATGGCACCGCCCGCCACGACGAGGAAGCTGCGGTCTTTTTTGCCCGGCTCCGGCGCAGGGGCGGCGGGCTGCTGACCCTTTTTCAGCGAGCCGATGCCGTCGCCCAGCTTTTTGCGCTGCGGGTTATTGTTCCGGCGGTAGATGCGGTTCAACGTACCCATGTAGCGGCTGTAGTCCTCCGGCTTGGGCTGTTCCTGCGGGGCTTCTGCCGTTTTCTTTTCGTTTTCGTCCATACGCTCCTCCGGGGCTTACAGCAGGCTCAAAGCCTCTTCGTCCGCCACGAGGATGCAGTCGGGGTGCATCTGAAGAATGGAACCCGGGCACTCGGGGGTAACGGGGCCGGAGACGACCGCCTTGACGGCCTTGGCCTTTGCCAGACCGTTGGCCACCACCAGCACCTTGCGGGCCTGCATGATGGTCTTGATGCCCATGGTATAGGCCTGCTTGGGGACGAGGTCCTCATTGCCGTCAAAGAAGCGCTTGTTGGCCTCGATGGTGGCCTCGGTCAGGTCAACACAGTGGGTCTCCAGCTCGAAGGCCTCGCCCGGCTCGTTGAAGCCGATGTGGCCGTTGGGGCCGAGGCCCAGCAGCTGCAGGTCGATGCCGCCCACGCTGTGGATGATGTCGTTGTACTTGGCGCAGGCGTCGGCCGCGTCGGGGTTGGTGCCGTCGGGCAGATGGATGGCCTCGGGGCGGATGTTCACATGGTCGAACAGGTTCTTGTGCATGAAGCTCCAGTAGCTCTCGGGGTGCTCTTTGGGCAGGCCGCGGTACTCGTCGAGGTTGACGGTGGTGACTTCGGAGAAGTCGAGGTCGCCCTTGTTGTACCACTCCACCAGCTGTGCGTATGCGCCCACAGGGGTGCCGCCGGTCGCCAGACCCAGCACACAGTTCGGCTTCATGATGACCTGCGCGGAGATGATATTGGCCGCCTTGCGGGACATATCCTTGTAATCTTTTGCACGAATGATCTTCATTGGTAGAACCTCCTGATGCATTTTTGCTATCCTACCGCCTATTATACCATATTTTTCAGAAAGGAGTGCCAGTTTTTCGCATTTTATGTTGTAATTTTGTGTCAACTTTTTATAATTTTCGGTCAGGGACCGCTTCCGTGAGCGGAGTGCAATGCCTGTGAAAACAGCTCCTTACTTTTGGAAAAGCAGGAGGTTCGTGAGGACAGCGAGAAGGAAAAGATGGACCGGGTAGAACCAGTAGAACGCCCACTGTTCGACCCTTGAGCAGCTGCCCCGCTCGCCGCTATAAAACCACACCAACCCGAAGGCCAGCGGGGCCACCGGCTCGAAGAGGGTGAAGACTGCACCCGCGATGCACTGGGCCGCCCGGTCTTTCCGCGTCAGATAGAGGGCGAGGATGAGGGCCATCCCCATCACGTCGTAGTCGCAGCGGAGCAGCGCCGCCGCCCCGGTGCAGGCTGCTGCGCAGAGGATGCCCCGGGCGTCCGGCGTCCCCTCCCCGGTCCGGAAGGTGTCCAGCGCCTTCATGGCCAGCAGGCCCAGCAGCAGGGTGAAATAGACGTTCTGATGCCCCCACCAGACTCCGGAGAAGAAGGCCCAGTCGAAGGGGAACTCACTGAGGAGGGCAAAGCCCAGCATCCGCAGGGCGTATTTCCGGAAATCGTGGGTGTGCACGAACCCCTCCACCAGCAGGAAGCAGTAGATGGGAAAGGCCAGCCGCCCCGCCATCCGCATCACAAAATCCAGCCGGACGCCCCCCTGCCAGACGGCATTCTGCCGGAACAGCCCGTTTTCCAGCAGAGCCGCGCCGATGTGGTCGATGAGCATGGACAGGCAGGCGATGCGCTTCAGCGCCGTGCCGCTGAGGGAAAAGCCCGGGCGGGAAAGTGTGTTGTGCTCCATTGGATGACCTCATTTCAAAAAAGGCTGCCGCACACATGGTGCAGCAGCCTTTCTGCTCTGTTCATTTACCACAGGCGGATGACCTTGATGACGCCCTCGGCCTTGTCGCGGGCGATCTCCAGATGCTTCTGGAGGGCGTCGGCGGCGGTGTTCCAGTCGCCCTTCAGGGCAGGCTCGAGGATCTCCAGATGCTCCTCGCAGGTCTGCTCCCGGTTGATCATGCTCACCTTGCCGGTCATGATGCGGAACCGGGTGTTCAGGCCGGTGATCCGGTCGTAGGCCGAGCGCATATACTTGTTGGGCAGGGTGCTCATGAGCAGCTCGTGGAAGTCATCGTCCGCCTTGCAGAAGTCGTCGATGGTATCCGGGTCGTGCATCATCTGGACAAAGTGCTCCAGCTCCCCGTGGGGGATGTCTGCGCCATAGGTGCGCAGGGCATAAGGCTCCACCAGCAGACGCATCTCGAACATACTGTGCACGTCGTCCTCGGTGATGCCGGAGACCATCAGCCCCTTCTTGGGCAGGATGGTGATCAGGCCCTCCTGTTCCAGACGCCCCAGCGCGTCCCGCATGGGGGTGCGGCTGATGTTGCCCATCTCCGCGCAGAGCTTCTGCTCGTTCAGGAACTCGTTCGGGCGGTACTCACAGTTGAGGATCTTGGTCTTCAGGTACTGATACGCCTGCAGCTTCAGGCTCAGCTTTGCCTGTGTTTCCGTCTCTTTCATCTTCCTCTTCTCCAATCATTTCCTGCTGGACGTTCCACACGCGGTCTTCCGGTGCTGCTTGTATCCCTGAAACAATCCAACTATTCTCTCGATTTTATTATCACACAATAGGACATTTTTTACAAGAGTTTCCGCCTAAGTTTGGCTTGATTTCTGTTTTGCCCAAATATCATTCCTCATTTTTGCACATATTTCACAACCGTTTTTGTGCTTGTTGTCCGAATCTCCCTGTTGTTTTGCATCGAAGGATAAAATGTGATACACTACAAAGAGAAAGAAGGGATCTGCATCATGGCACGAAGCGACGGCTACAACACCAAGACCCGCCAGCTCATCTTAGATTATCTCATCCGCAACCGCCAGCACGCGGTCAGCGCCTCCAACATCCTCGAGCATCTGGAGGCCGAAGGGGCCAGCCCCAACCCCACCACCGTCTACCGCTATCTGGACAAGCTGGCCGGAGAGCAGCGAGTGATGAAATATGTGGCCGACAAGGGCGAAAAGGCCGTGTTCCAATATGTGGACGAGGGCCGCCACTGCCGGGAGCACCTGCACCTCAAATGCGTGCGGTGCGGGCGTATCTATCATCTGGACTGCCACTTCATGGACGAGGTGCGCGCCCACCTGATGGCCGAGCACGGCTTCACCCTGCAATGCGAGGGCAGCGTTTTGTATGGTATGTGCCGCAGCTGCGCCGCAAACGAGGCTCAGGACGGGCAGGCTGCACAAACCTGTAAAAATTGCTGCGCAGAGGTTGACACGGAGAAAAAGCAGTGATACAATTCTCGCAAGAAAAGCGTTGAACGGGAAAAGTAAGGCCCAAGCGCCCTCTTCCAGAGAGTGCGGGCAGGTGTGAGCCGCGCAGATGGCCGGGCCTGAACGAACCCCCGTGAGCTTCCCCCTGAACCCCCGGGCGCTGTGGCGCTGCGGGTAGTAGGGGCAGACGTGCGCCGCTCGTTATCGCGGCAGTGCTTTCAACGGGGAGAGCGCACAAAGTGACTGGCAGGCTCTGCCGGTAATTTAGGTGGCACCACGGATACGGCAGCATTCGTCCTAGCAACAGGACGTTTGCTGTCGTATTTTTTATTTTATCCGCCTCCCCGCCGGGACGAAGAAGGGAAAGCTTCGCAGGCGTGACGGAGAAGTCAAAAAACAACATAAGAGGGGTAAGAAATATGTGCTGTGTGATCGGCTATACCGGGCACGACATCAGTGCCGACAAATTCAAAGAATACCTGATGCGCACCGTCTCCCGCGGGCCGGACGACCAGCGGGTCGTGGAGGGGCCCTTCGGCCTGATGGGCTTTGGCCGTCTGGCCATCATGGGCCTGACCCCGGAGGGGATGCAGCCCTTCTACCGCGGGGCCGACTGCGTGGTCTGCAACGGCGAGCTGTACGGCTTCCGCTTTGAGAAGGAGATCCTGAAGCGCCGGGGCTATCAGTTCCACTCCGACTGCGACTGCGAGATCCTGCTGCCGCTCTATTATGAGTACGGTCTGGATATGTTCCGCCACATGGACTCTGAGTTTGCCCTTATCATGTACGACTCCCGCAAGGACCGCCTCATCGCGGCCCGCGACCCCATCGGCATCCGCCCGCTGTTCTACGGCTACTCCAAGTCCAGCCACAAGATTGCCTTTGCCTCCGAGATGCAGAACCTCATCGGCTGGTGCGACGACATCCGTCCCTTCCCCATCGGCAGCTACTACTGCGACGGCCGCTTCGTCCGCTACGAGGACATCGCCGACGTGCCCGCCCCCATGCAGGACGACATGGACACCATCCTGACCAACATCCGCGAAAAGCTCATCGCCGGTGTGGAAAAGCGTCTGGACGCCGACGCCCCCGTCGGCTTCCTGCTTTCGGGCGGCCTCGACTCCTCGCTGGTCTGCTCCATCGCCGCCAAAAAGCTGGGCAAGCCCATCCGCACCTTCGCCATCGGCATGGACACCGACGCCATCGACCTGAAATATGCCCGCCAGACCGCCGAGTATCTGGGCAGCGAGCACCACGAGATCATCATCAACCGGGACATCGTCATCCAGAACCTCGAGGAAGTCATCCGGCTGCTGGGCACATGGGACATCACCACCATCCGCGCCAGCATGGGAATGTATCTGCTCTGCAAGGCCATCCACGAGCAGACCGACGTCCGGGTGCTGCTGACCGGCGAGATCTCCGACGAGCTGTTCGGCTACAAGTACACCGACTACGCCCCCACCGCCGACGCCTTCCAGCAGGAGAGCCAGAAGCGCATCCGTGAGCTGTATATGTACGATGTCCTCCGCGCCGACCGCTGCATCTCCGCCAACAGCATCGAGGCCCGCGTGCCCTTCGGCGACCTCGACTTCGTCCGGTACGTCATGGCCATCGACCCCGAAAAGAAGCTGAACAGCTACGGCAAGGGCAAGTACCTGCTGCGCAAGGCGTTCGAGGGCGACTGGCTGCCGCCGGAGATCCTCTGGCGCGAGAAGGCCGCCTTCTCCGACGCCGTGGGCCACAGCATGGTGGACGACATCAAGGAGTACGCCGAGAGCCTCTATACCGACGAGGAGTTCCAGCTCCGCCGGGCAAACTACTCCGCCCACTGTATGCCCTTTACCAAGGAGAGCCTGTTCTACCGCGAGATCTTCGAGAAATACTACCACGACCAGAGCCGCACCATCGTGGGCTTCTGGATGCCCAACAAGGCATGGCCGGGCTGCAACGTCAACGACCCCTCCGCCCGCGTGCTGGCAAACTATGGCGCTTCGGGCGTGTAAGAAGCCTCCGAGCCACGCGGGTTATCTGGCCAAGTTCCAAAATATCAGCGTACCAACGCCATAAAACGAACTTTGCCAAGGTGGCAAACTTGTGCCCTGCTGGCAAACTTCGAACTTTGCCAATCTCAGGGAACTTTGCCAAGCTGGCAAAGTTTGATTCTGAACGTATCTATGTTATTATATTGGAACTTTGCCACTTAATTTTCCTCAGTAGAGCAATGGTAAAAGCAAAGCAGGCACGCCGCTCCGGCTTTCCCGGGTGCGTGCCTGCTTTTGTTTTTGTTCCTGTTCCGGCTCAGCCGCCGGAGGTCGCCAGCGCCAGCGCACCCACGAGGACGGCGAAACCGCCGAGGACGCCGAGGGCGATCTTTACCTCATCGGCCTCGATCTGTTCCTGAATCGCCACCTGCGTGCCGCAGTAGACATTGCAGCAGGCGCTGTGGCCGTCCGGGGTGGTGGCGGTGATCAGGGCCTCCCCGTCCCCCACCGCCGTTACCAGACCAAAGGGGTCTACGGTGGCGGCGACAGGGTTGCTGGTAGTCCAGGTGATGGGTACTGCGTCACCGTTCTCCACGGCTACGGAAGCTCTCAGGGCCGCCGTGCCGCCGATGTTCTCCAGATACAGCCGCTCCTGATTCAGGGTCACCCGGCCCACGTTGGACACCACCGTTACGTCACACCGCAGGGTGGTGGTGTAGGTGTTGGCCACGATGGTGGTCTTGCCGGGCTTCTGGGCCGTTACGAGGCCGTTGCGGTCTACGGTCGCTACGGCGGGGTTGGTGCTGTACCACTGGTAGACCATATCTCCGTCTGTCACACTGGAAAGATAGAGCTGACGGACGGGGTGCGGGTCGTTGTATTCGATGGTCATATCCAGATAGCTCTGGCTCAGGCGGCTCTCTGCCGCAGCCTCGGCTGCGTTCTCCGCGTCCAGCTCAGCCACAACCGCAGGCAGCTCAGGCGCAGCGGCAGCAGCGCGCAGGGGGCTGGCCGCAGCGCCGAGCAGAAGCGTCACGGCCAGAGCGGCCGCAAGGTGGGTCAGGTGCTTTCTCATCTAAATTTCCTCATGTTCTGGCGGGCACCGGTCGGCGCGGCCCGCAGTTGTCCGCTTGTCCTGCCGGGTGCAGACGCCGCTCTGCCCCGGCTCGCTTTCCCTTCTATTATATCATCCCGTCCTTTCCCGGGCAAACAAAAGCTCTTGCACAGTTTTTGTGCAGATGTTACAATAAGGGCGTCAAAGCATCCCAGCCAACAACAGGAGGATTTTTATTATGGTCAAGCATATCATTCTCTGGCAGCTCAAGGACGAGTATTCCGACGCCGAAAAGGCAGACATCAAGGCCGGCATCAAAGCGGGTCTCGAGGGTCTGGCCGGTCAGATCCCGGGCCTCGTGGAAATCCACGTCAACATCAACGGCCTGCCCTCTTCCAACGCCGACCTGATGCTGGACACCACCTTCGAGTCCGCCGAGGCGCTCAAGGGCTACTCCAAGCATCCGGCCCATGTGGCCGTGGCCGACAGCAAGGTGCGGCCCTATTATAAGAACCGGGTCTGCTTGGATTATGAAGTTTAACCCGTTCTTTTTGATTCCGACAGGCTTTTCTTCGTCCAACCTCTCCGTCACGCCTACGGCGTGCCACCTCTCCTTGTAGGAGAGGCCTTGGCATATCGTAACGCTTTCCCTCTTCGCCAGAGGCTCCCCTCGGTAGGGGAGCTGTCTGCGAAGCAGACTGAGAGGTTGACATCTCATTCTTGACAAACCCGCCGATTTTGCGTATATTAAATATAATAATGTAAACTGGCTGTGAAGAGAAGAGTACGCCTCGTCTGCGCCTGACAGAAAGCCCGAAGGATGGAACCGGGCAGGCCGCGCGATGCCGAAGATGGTCTCCGAGCTGCGTGGGCGAATCGTTAGCCCGCGACGGGTGCGCCCGTTACCGCGCTCGCCGGAGTTCCGGCGCAAGGCCGCGCCTGCAAGGGCACGGCGAAACAAGGTGGTACCACGGAAGTTATACGCTCTCGTCCTTGTCCGGCACAGTCGGCAGGGCGGGAGCGTTTTTTCGTTCTGAGCGCCAAAAGAAAGGAAGAATCGTTTTCATGAGCGAGCACAAGACATTCTACATCACCACACCGATCTATTACCCCAGCGACAAGCTGCACATCGGCCACAGCTACACCACCGTGGCCTGCGACGCACTGGCACGCTTCAAGCGGATGCAGGGCTGCGACGTCATGTTCCTGACCGGCACCGACGAGCACGGCCAGAAGATTCAGGACAAGGCCGCCGACGCCGGCGTGACTCCGAAGGAGTACGTCGATAAGATCGTCGCCACCGTCAAGGACCTGTGGAAGCTGATGGACATCAGCTACGACCGCTTCATCCGCACCACCGACGACTACCACATGGAGTCCTGCCAGAAGATCTTCACCAAGCTCTACGAGCAGGGCGACATCTACAAGGGCGAGTATACCGGCCACTACTGCAAGCCCTGCGAGAGCTTCTGGACCGACAGCCAGCTGGTGGACGGCAAGTGCCCCGAGTGCGGCCGCGAGGTCTACGAGGCCCACGAGGAGGCCTACTTCTTCAAGACCAGCAAGTACGCCGACCGTCTGCTCAAGCTCTACGAGGAGAACCCCCAGTTCATCCAGCCCGAGAGCCGGAAGAACGAGATGATCGCCTTCATCAAGCAGGGCCTGCAGGACACCTGCGTCTCCCGCACCTCCGTCAAGTGGGGCATCCCCGTCCCCTTCGACCCCAAGCACACCATGTACGTCTGGGTCGATGCGCTGAGCAACTATATCACCGCGCTGGGCTACGGCAACGAGAAGTACAGCGACTACGACAAGTTCTGGCCTGCCGACCTGCACATGGTGGGCAAGGAGATCCTCCGCTTCCACACCATCCTCTGGCCCGCCATGCTGATGGCCCTCGATCTGCCGCTGCCCAAGCGCGTCTTCGGCCACGGCTGGCTGCTGATGAACGGCGGCAAGATGTCCAAGTCCGTCGGCAACGTCGTTGACCCCGTCATCCTCTGCGACCGCTACGGCGTGGACGCCATCCGCTACTTCCTGCTCCGCGAGATCCCCTTCGGCAACGACGGTATGTTCACCAACGAAGCCCTCATCAACCGCATCAACAGCGACCTCGCCAACGACCTCGGCAACCTGCTGAGCCGTACCGTCGCCATGTGCGAGAAGTACTTCGGCGGCACCGTCCACAAGACCGCCGGTGCCGAGGCCATCGACGCCGAGCTGGAGACCATGACCAGCGAGCTGCTGGGCAAGGTCACGGCTGATATGGACAGCCTGACCATCCCGCAGGCCCTGATGGAGATTTTCGCCGTCATCCAGCGCGCCAACAAGTACATCGACGAGACCGCGCCCTGGGCACTGGCCAAGGACGAGGCCAACAAGGAGCGCCTCGAGAGCGTGCTGTACCACCTGTGCGAGGCTCTGCGTGTCTGCGGCATCCTGCTGAACGCCTATCTGCCCTCCACCGCCCCCAAGATGATGGAGCAGCTGGGTCTGACTGCGGCCGACATCGACCTGACCAAGGCCGTCTACGGCGCACAGGAGAGCTACACCGTCCACAAGGGCGAGGCCCTGTTCCCCCGCATCGACGTGGCAAAGGAGATCGCTCACCTGAAGGAAGAGGACGAGAAGCGGAAAGCCGCTGCCGAGGCCGCCAAAAAGGCCAAGGAGGAGGCCGAGAAGAAGGCCGCTGCCCCCGCAGAGGAGAGCAGCGTGGACTTCACCCACGAGGCCGAGATCTCCTACGACGACTTCTGCAAGGTGGAGCTGCGCGTGGCCGAGGTCCGCGCCTGCGAGAACCTGAAGGAGAGCAAGAAGCTGCTCCACCTGACCGTCTTTGATGGCGAGCGGGAGCGCTGCATCCTGTCCGGCATCGCCAAGTGGTTCAAGCCGGAGGACCTCATCGGCAAGAAGCTCGGCATCGTCTGCAACCTCGCCCCCCGCCCGATGATGAAGGGCAAGTACGTCAGCGAGGGCATGATCTTTGCCGCCGACACCGCCGACGGCGGCTGCTCCATCCCCTTCTACAGCGACGACACCCCCGTGGGTGCCCGCATCCACTGAGCCATGGAGAACACGTCCCTGACCCGCGCCCAGCGGCTCGATCAGATTTTCGGCACGCCGGTGTTCGCGGTGCTGCTGGCCATCTTCTGCAACGTGCTGTGGGGCTGCGCGTTCCCCTTCATCAAGATGGGCTACCGCCTCTTTGCCATCGACCCCAGCAACACGGCCTCCATCTTCTGCTTCGCCGGTGTGCGGTTCATGCTGGGCAGCCTTCTCGTTCTTCTGGGCAGCACCCTGCTCCAGAGCCGGGCACCCACCCTCCCGAGGGGCCGGGTCTTTGCCGAGTGCTGTGTGCTGGGCCTGTGGCAGACCACCCTCCAGTACGCCTTCTACTACATCGCCGTAGCGATGCTCACCGGCGCTTTCGGCGGCATCCTGAACAGCACCCAGAGCTTTCTGGGCGTCATTTTCGCCCACTTCCTCTACGGCAATGCCGACCGGATGACCCCCGCAAAGACGCTGGGCTGCGCCGTCGGCTTTGCAGGCGTCCTCATCGGCACGCTGGGCAACCACGGCGGCGGCAGCGGCTGGGGCGTCTTCTGTATGCTGCTGGCCACCGTCGTCTTCACCCTGTCCGGCCCGTGGAACAAATCCGTCACCAAAAAAGCGGACAGCTTCGCGGTCTGCTTCCTGAACCTCTTCGTGGGCGGCGCAGCGCTCTTTGTGCTGGGCACGGCCCTCGGCGGGCGTCTGGGCAGTGTGACCCCGCTGGGGGTGCTGGTGCTGCTGTATCTGGCCTTCATCTGCGGCGCAGGCTATCTGCTCTGGGCCTTGCTGATGAAGAACAACCCCGTCAGCCGCATCGCCATCTTCGGCTTCGTGAACCCGGTGGTCAACGTCCTGCTGAGCGCCGTGCTCAACGGCGAGCCGCTGTTCCGCTGGCAGTATCTGGCCGCGCTGGTCTTCGTCTGTGTCGGCATCTGGCTGGTGAACAAGGCCCCCGCCAAGAAGGAGGCTCCATGACCGGCCCCATCTTCGACACCCACGCCCACTACAGCGCCCGCTCCTTCGACGCCGACCGCTTCGCCCTGCTGGACAGCCTGCCTGAAAAGGGCGTCGTGGGCGTCTGCGAGCAGGCCACCCACTCCGGGGACGCCCCCCGGGTGATGGAGCTGGCCCACCGCTATCCGTGGGTGTACGCCGCCATCGGCATCCACCCCGAGAGCCTGCTGGCCCCCGAGGACTGCGGCGCGGAGGGGCCTGCCCCGACGGTCTCCGTCTTCGGCGGCGACTGGGCCGCTGAGATGAAGGCCCTTGCGCCCTATTACGACGACCCGAAGGTGGTGGCCGTAGGCGAGTGCGGGCTGGACTATCACTGGCCCGTCCCGAAGGACGCCCAGCTGGCCCTCTTCGAGGCCGAGCTGCGGCTGGCCCTCGAGCTGGACAAGCCCATCATCGTCCACGACCGCAGCGCTCACGCCGACGTCTACGCCCTGCTGAAAAAATACCGGCCCAAGGGCATCGTCCACTGCTATTCTGGCTCTGCGGAGGACGCCGAATGGCTGGCTGCGCAGGGCCTGTACTTCGGCTTCGGTGGTGCCTGCACCTTTAAGGGGGCGAAGCGGGCCGCGAAAGCCATCTCCGCCCTGCCGCTGGAGCGCATCGTCCTCGAAACGGACTGTCCCTACATGGCCCCTGAGCCGGTGCGGGGCACCCGCTGTGACAGCTCCCTCATCCGCTACGTCGGCGAGTACATCGCCAGCGTCAAGGGCCTCTCCCCGGAAGAGGTCTTCCGTCAGACCGCCCAGAACGCCCGGGCGGTCTACCAACTGTAAGATTCAGGGCATTTTCCTGTTTCTGTATAAATTTGAATCCATATTTTTCATAAGGAGAAACCTACTATGAAAGCTCGTATCCCTTCTCACCGCGAATTTATCATCAACTTCCCCGACAGCGTCGATAACGCCAAGGCCAACGAGGGTTGGGCAAAGCTGCAGCAGATCGTCGAGGACTACAAGAAGACCCACAACGGCGCTTCCGTCTACGCCCCCACCTTCATCGAGGACTGCGAGCCTGCCGTCAAGAAGCTGCAGGAAGAGTACGGCTTCGAGTACACTGTCGAGTACGTCAAGTAATTTTTTCAAGAGCTTCTACTCTATGAAAACAGCCGCTGCGCGGCTGGGATGAAGCCCCTGAAATCCGTCTCAGGTGTCCTGTCTACGAAGAGATCGGACAGCAACAGCCAAATCCCTCAAGCGTCTTTGCCCATCCGGGCAGGGGCGCTTTTTTCGTGCCATATTCGCCCAGCTGGCAGAGCGGTCTCCCGACCCGGTTGTCGCAGGGCAAAACAAAAAGCAGCCCCGGGTGGGGCTGCCTTGGAAAGCTATTGATTTCAGGCAAGATGGAGCTGATGCTTCAGAGCGTCCTGAAGGACTTGGCTGAAATTCACATTGCGCTCAAGGGCTGCGGCGTTGAGCCACGCCGGGAGAGTGACCGTGCGGTTGACGGAGCGATTGACGCTGGCCAGCCGGACGGAGGGCATATAGGCATCGACCAGCACCACCCGCTCGTTGTCCTTGGGGTAGATGTCCGACAGGGCGGAGGGGGCCGGGATAGGCTCGCCATCCTCCTCCAGCCCGCACATCACGCAGCCAAGCAGTTCTCGGGCCGAGAGCAGAGCATCGTCCTCAGACGTGCCGCTGGTGGCAACACCGAGGTCGGGAAAATCGACGGCGATCTCCTGCCCGTCCTCATAGATGAACACGGCAGGATAGAAATAACGGTCGGGAAGATTCTTTTTCATCAGAAAAGCCTCCTATCATTCAGCGGAATTTGAGACCGGACTGCTGCTCGATACGATTCAGTGTGGCCCGGGGAATGTCTTTGTCTGGGTCTTTTACGGTGACACGGCCGGGCTTGGTGGGGTGCTTATACTGATGGTGGCTTCCCACACAGTTGACCTCGTACCAGCCGTCGGCCTTGAGCGCCTTTATGACCTCTCGGGAAGAGTAGCTTTTCACTTCATCATCTCCTCAAGAACAGTATAACAAATATAATTATATTTGTCAATCAAGAGAAAGGTCGTGGTCTCTATCACTATCATGAGTCTGACGCTTATGCAAAAGAAAACCGCCAGTGTATCTCCACACTAGCAGTTTTTTCATGGGCGCGGGTGGATTACGCAAGCCGCGCTGCTAAAAACAGCCCACTGGGCTGTTTTTACGCTGTCTTCTGCGACAGCGCCGCAGCTGTTCGAATCCACCCGCCATTGTGAGTCTGACGCTTATACAAAAGAAAACCGCCAATGTATTTCTACACCAGCGGTTTTTTCATGGGCGCGGGTGGATTCGAACCACCGAAGCTGAAAGCAGCAGATTTACAGTCTGTCCCCATTGGCCACTCGGGAACACGCCCTTATTCATTTTCGTGTCCGTTGCCGGACGACTTGTTTATTTTATCATAGCTTTCCCGTTTTGTCAACAGCTATTTTGATATTTCCCAAGAAAAAGACACGCTCTCCGACTTTACCGTTCCCCGCGCCAAGACCGTCTGCGGCACAAGTCCATGGGCGGCATGATGGATATTTTCATATACGCTCACCGGAATAAGTGCTCCAAGAGTCGTACTCATTCATCATCTTTTGCAAAAACGTGACTTTTTTGTATTTTTCCGGTGGACAAATGTCGGACGTCCGTGCTACAATAGGCTTTGTCCTTTCCCGGCTGCTTGCGGGCGGCGGGAGTTTCACACAAAGACAGGAGGAACTTTCATGTTCGAAAAAATCTTTCACCTGAAAGAGAACCACACCGACGTCAAGACCGAAGTCATGGCCGGTATCACCACCTTCATGACGATGGCCTACATCCTTGCGGTCAACCCCAGCATCCTTTCCGCTTCCGGCATGGATGCCAACGCAGTCCTGATCGCCACCTCGCTGGCATCCTTCGTGGGCACTGCCCTGATGGCTCTGCTGGCCAACTACCCCTTCGCGCTGGCCCCCGGCATGGGCCTGAACGCCTACTTTGCCTACACCGTCGTTCTCACGATGGGCTACAGCTGGCAGCTGGCCCTGATGGCTGTCTTCGTCGAGGGCATCATCTTCATCGTGCTGAGCCTGACCAACGTGCGTGAGGGCATCTTCAACGCCATCCCCATGACCCTCAAGAGCGCTGTCAGCGTGGGCATCGGCCTGTTCGTGGCCTTCGTGGGCCTGCAGAATGCCAAGCTCATCGTCAACAGCGACTCCACCCTCGTCACCTACCAGCACTTCAAGGGTGAGACCTTCTCCTCTGTGGGCGTGGGCGCCATCCTCGCTCTGCTGGGCGTGGTCATTACTGCCATCCTGCTGGTGAAGCACGTCAAGGGCGGCATCCTCTACGGTATCCTCATCACATGGGTGCTCGGCATCGTCTGCGAGCTGACTGGCATTTATATCCCCAACCCCGACGCAGGGATGTACTCCGTCATCCCCACCAGCTTTGTCAGCTTCGACTTCTCCGCACTGGGCAAGACCTTCGGGCAGGTGTTCAAGACCGACTTCTCCGGTGTGGGCATCCTGAACTTCTTCGCCGTCATGTTCTCCTTCCTCTTCGTTGACCTGTTCGACACGCTGGGCACCCTCATCGGCGTCGCTTCCAAGGCCGATATGCTGGACGAGGAGGGCAAGCTGCCCCACATCAAGGGCGCGCTGATGGCCGACTCCATCGCCACCTGCGCCGGTGCTGTGCTGGGCACTTCCACTACCACCACCTTCGTCGAGAGCGCTTCCGGCGTCACCGAGGGCGGCCGCACCGGCCTGACCTCCATGACCACCGGCGTGCTGTTCCTGCTGGCCGTGGTGTTCAGCCCCCTCTTCCTGACCATCCCCTCCTTCGCTACCGCTCCGGCCCTCATCATCGTGGGCTTCTACATGATGGGTTCTGCCATCAAGATCGACTTCTCTGACCCCAGCGAGGGCATCCCCGCCTTCCTGACCATTCTGGCCATGCCCACTGCCTACAGCATCTCGGAGGGCATTGCCATCGGCGTCATCTCCTGGACCATCATCAATGTCGTCACCGGCAAGGCCAAGGAGAAGAAGATCAGCCCCCTGATGTACGTTCTGACCATCCTCTTCATCCTCAAGTACGTCCTGCTGTAAACGCTCCCGGCAACAGCAAAAGCCCTTCGCCATTTTTGTCTGGCGAAGGGCTTTTTTCTGCGCTTATTGTTGCAGGTGCACCCCGGGGAGGGCGGCAGTTCAGCCGCCGAACAGCCCGAAAAAGCTGGTATGGGTCATGCCCAGCACCAGAAACAGGACGATGAGGGCGAACAGCACCCCGATGATAATGTCCATCTGGTGCACCGTCAGCGGGAACTTATCGTAGAGCTTCTCTTTCGGGTTGACGAAGTCGGGGTCGTTGTTGTTCAGCAGCGTTTTGCGGCCCTTCGGAGCCTCTGCACGGGCTGCTTCGAGCTTGGCCTGCTCCTGTTCCAGCTGGGCTTCACGAGCTGCCAGAGCGGCTTCCCGCCGGGTCAGCTCCGCCTCGCGGGCGGCTTGTTCTTTTTCGGTCATAGTTGTGTCTCCTGTAGCCCTCTCAGTCAAAGCCTCCGGCTTTGCCAGCTCCCCCAAAGGGGGAGCCACTGGCGTGCCGGCCAACTCGTACTGAACGAGCATGTTTTTCGTTTTTTGAAAATGTAGTGCTCCGCTGTCTGGATTCGCAGCAGATCGACAAAATAGATTTGTCCCGAAGTATCTTCCCTCTGTAGCAAGGCCCACTCTTTTGCGTCATATCATACCTTCAGCGGTCAGCTCAGAGTTTCCCGGCCTGCCAACGGCTCTCCCTCTGGGAGAGCTGGCGCGTGAGCGCCTGAGAGGGCTATTCCTATTATAACAAAGTGGGCCGCCCACTGCAACGAGTGGGCGGCCCGATAAGCGCTCTCTTCAGGGGGATTTACTTCTTTGCAAGGTACTTGCGAATATCGATGGCGACAGCCACGATGATGACAAGGCCCTGCACGATGTAGGTGTAGGAAGAGTTGACGTTCATAAACTGCAGAGCGACCTTCATCAGCTCGAAGACCAGCACGCCGACGAGGATGCCGGGGACCGTGCCGACGCCGCCGGTGGTGGAAACGCCGCCGATGGTGGAAGCTGCAATGGCGTCCAGCTCATAGCCCTGCGCCGTGTTGACAGATGCGCCGCCGGACTTTGCAGCCAGCAGGCAGCCAGCCAGACCGAACATGCAGGAAGCGAGAATGTAGATGCGGATCTTGGTGGCAGCGACGTTGACACCGGCCACCTCAGCAGCAGCCTCGTTGCCGCCGATGGCGTACATGTACTTGCCGTGACGGGTCTTGTTGTACAGGAACCAGAAGCAGCAGGCCACGAAGAGGGCGATGACGATCAGCACAGGAACACCGAGGATGGTGTTGGAGGCCAGAGAGGTGAAGTCCTTGTTCAGAGAGCCGATGGGGGTACCGCCGGTGTAGACGAGGCAGATACCGTAGACCACCTGCTGCATACCCAGCGTAGCGATAAAGGGCTGGACCTTCAGGTAGCTGACCACGAGGCCGTTGCACAGGCCCACGATGGCGCAGATGGCGATGACGAGGATGAAGACCACGGGGGTGGGCAGGGTGGGCATGTTGGGGTAGAACTTACCGGCAGCGCCCTCGGTCTGGGCGAAGATACAGGCCAGACAGGCGGCAAAACCAGCCAGACGGCCTGCGGACAGGTCGTTGCCGGTGGTGATCAGACAGCCGGAAATGCCCAGCGCGATGATGTAGCGGATCGAGACGTTCTTGAACAGGTTGATGATATTGGCCAGTGCGAAGAAGTTGGGATGGATGATGCCGACGATGAGGGACACGGCCAGCATCAGGACGATGATGGCGTTGTTGCCCAGCCACTTCTTTACAGACTTGCCCGTTACTTTCTTGGTAGCTTCCACGATAGACAGCCTCCTTGTTTACTGATTGGCCGCCGCCGCTTCGGGCGCGGTCTCAAACTGGGTCGCCAGAGCCATGATGTTCTCCTGCGTAGCGTCCTTGCCGTCGATAAAGCCGGTGATGCGGCCATCGCACATGACCATGACGCGGTTGGACATACCGATGATCTCGCTCATTTCGGAGGAGATCATGATGATGCTCTTGCCCTGCTTGGCCAGGTCGGCGATGATGCAGTAGATCTCGTACTTTGCGCCGACGTCGATGCCTCGGGTAGGCTCGTCCAGAATGAGGACATCGGGGTTGTTGGCCAGCCAACGGGCGATCAGCACCTTCTGCTGGTTGCCGCCGGACAGGCTCTTGATAGCCGTCTTGGGGCTGGGCACCTTGATGGCCATCTTCTCTTTGTTGGTGGCCACCAGCTCGAGGATCTTCTTATCGTCCAGCATGATAGGCCCTTTGCGCAACGCATCCAGCGAGGCGATGGAGATGTTGTCGGCCACGCTCAGCACACCCATGATGCCGGTCGCGCGGCGATCCTCTGTCAGCAGAGCCACGCTGTGCTGGATGGCGTCGCGGGGCTGCTTGATGTGGACCTCCTGCCCCTTGATCCATACCTTGCCGGAGGTGTGGGCACGCAGGCCGAAGATACCCTCCATCAGCTCGGTGCGCTGTGCGCCCACCAGACCTGCCACGCCAAGGATCTCGCCCTTCTTCAGCTCGAAGCTGCAGTGGCGGAAGGAGCGCGGATGGATGGAGGTGAAGTCCTCCACCTTCATCATGATCTCATCGGAGGGGTGATTTTCCAGCGGGGGATACAGATTGGACAGCTCACGGCCGACCATCTTGGCGATGATCTCCTCTTTGGTCATGTTGGCGACGTCCCACTTGCCGATGTAGTGGCCGTCACGCATGATGGTGACTTCGTCGGCGATGACCTTGATCTCGTCCATCTTATGGCTGATGTAGACCAGAGCGACGCCCTGCTCCTTCAGCTCGTTCATGATGCGGAACAGGGACTCGACTTCGTTCGCGGTCAGCGAGGAGGTCGGCTCGTCCAGAATCAGCACCTTGCAGTTTGCGGAGACGGCCTTTGCGATCTCCACCATCTGCATCTGTGCGATGCTCAGGCTGCCCAGCTTTGCGTGGGACTTGATATCCAGCTTCAGCTTTTTCAGCAGTTCGTCGGTGTCCTTATACATCTTGGCGTGGTCCACGATGGTGATGGGGCCAGCCTTCTTGGTGGGATAGCGGCCCAGCCAGATGTTCTCGGCCACAGTACGAGCCGGGATAGGCTGCAGCTCCTGATGCACCATTGCGATGCCGCGGTTCAGTGCATCCAGCGGGGTGGGGATGTTGACCTTTTGGCCTTCGTACTCGATCTCGCCCTCATCCATCTTGTAAATGCCGAACATGCATTTCATCAGGGTGGACTTACCGGCACCGTTCTCGCCCATCAGGGCCATGACTTTGCCGGGGCGAAGCTCCAACTGCGCGTGGTCCAGCGCTTTCACGCCGGGGAAGGTCTTTACCACGCCTTTCATTACCAGACGGTATTCTGACATTCCTCAGAGCCTCCTTGTCTATGGGTCTCAAAAGTGCCGTTTTTACCATCGGCTTTTCAAAACAAGGCGCGTGCGCGGAGATATTTTCTCGCACGCACGCGCTTTTTAGCTCTTAATCAAGCCTTATTGGTTCACTGCGCACCTTGCAACGATAGGGTTTGGGCTGCTTACTTGATGTACTGTGCAGCGTTCTCCTTGGTGACCTTGACGTAATCGACCCAGTAGTACTGCTCGACCTTGCTGCCCTCGACGTACAGCTTGGTAGCAGCTGCGGCGGCGGTAGCCTGACCCACGTCATCGTTCAGGACGGTGCCGGTCATGTTGCCATCGACGACATTCTGGACAGCCTCGCTCAGTGCGTCAACACCGACCAGATAGACGTCCTTGCCGACGGTGCGGCCAGCCTGCTGCAGAGACTGCAGAGCGCCCAGTGCCATTGCGTCGTTGTTGCAGAAGACGACTTCGATCTTCTCGCCGTACTGTGCCAGAGCGTTTGCGACGTCCTGCTGTGCAGTGGTCTGATCCCAGTTGTCGAGGTACTCGTACAGGCACTCGACTTCCTTGCCGGCGTCGGTCAAAGCCTTGATGGAGTACTCGGTGCGGTACTGAGCATCAATGTTCTCGGGGTCGCCCTTGCACATGATGTAGGTGATCTTGCCGTCGCCGTTGATGTCGCCCTGAGTCTCGGTCTCGAGGATCAGCTCGCCCTGATAAGTACCGGACTGACGTGCGTCAGCGCCGACGTAGCAGCACTTGTCTGCGTAGGAGTCCAGAACGCTCTTGTCGGGCTCACGGTTGATGAAGACGATGGGAGTCTCAGAGGGCTTGATGGTATCAACGATGGTCTGTGCGGAAGTGGTCTGGACGGGGTTGATGACCAGCACGTCCACGCCCTGCTGCAGGAAGGTGTTGATCTGCTCGGTCTGGGTGTTCTGGTCGTTCTTGCCATCGACGATGGTGACGGCGTAGCCCATATCCTTCAGGTACTCTTCCAGATCGGTGCGGTACAGGGTCATGAAGTTATCGGCAAACTGATAGATGCAGACGCCGATGTTGGCAGAGCCGGAAGCAGCGGCGGTAGAGGAAGCAGCGGTAGAAGCTGCAGTAGAGGAAGCAGCGGTAGAGGCAGAGGAACCGCCGCAGGCAGTCAGGACACCAGCAGCACCCACAACAGCGGAAGCCTTCAGGAAGTCACGACGAGAGATCATTTTCATAATTTTGTTCTCCTTCATTACGCTTGTCACAGCATTTCGCAAATCGCACTCTTTGCACGTTTCGCGGTTTCTGTTTGTATTATAACCATCTGCGGAACTGTTCGCAATAGAACAAATCACCAAGATTCTTGGTCATATTTTGTGCGTGTTCCACAAGACCTTCTGTTGTATCCCAAAATCTTTTTGTTAAGCAGCACAATTCTTCATGTTTGTGCAACTTGCGTCCAAAAATCGTGTGTCTGTGCGTAATTTCTTGCAAAATGGTTACAGGATCTTCTGCCTCCTCTGCCCAAAAATGCAACAATTTTATCGGTCTGCGCCAAATTTCTATTTTGTCAGGTTTCCCGGGAAACTTCCATTCCTTTTTGGAAATCCATCTCCCTGCATTGACGAGATTCCTCTCCTTGTGGTAACATAGATTTATATATAATTGTTTGTCGCAGAAGGTCCGCAGTTTTTCTGCCCCCTCCCACGTCATCACCCCCCGTTATCACAGGAGCGACACATGTCCGAACTTACCGACCATATTATGACGCGCCAGCAGGCCGAAGAGGAAATGGCCTGCCTGCGCAAGATATTCCCCATCGTCCGTCTGCTCGACCGGAAGACATTAGCGGAGCAGCCCTGTTATCCGCCGTGGAAAAGCGCCCACCCCTGCACCAGCTGTGTGGGCCGCGAAGCGCTGGCCGGAAAATGCCAGTGCACCAAGCTGGAAACGATGGGCAGCAAGCTCTATCAGGCCATCGCCCGTTACGTCGAGATCGACGGTGAGCCGTCTGTTATCGAGATGGTCCTTCCGCTGGACTCTGGTGCCCTGCGGACGCTCCACTCCGACGAGCAGCTCTACACGGACCCCCTCATCGGGGCTTATAACCGCCGCTTTTATGAGGAGGAGCTGAAGCACAAATACCTCAACGCCGGTGTCGCCATGATCGACCTTGACGACTTCAAGCTCTGCAACGACACCTTCGGCCACGCGGCAGGCGATGCGGCACTCCGGCTCACCGCCTCCATCATCCACCGCTGCATCCGCTCCACTGATATGCTGGTGCGGTACGGCGGCGACGAGCTGCTGCTCGTCCTGCCCAATATCCCTGCCGAGCATTTTGTCCAGAAGCTCCGGTACATCAGCAAGCGCCTCTCCACGGCCCACCTGCCCGAGTTCAGCAAGCTGCAGCTCTCGGCCAGCATCGGCGGCGTGATGGCCGCAGACATCCCCATCAGCGACGCGGTGGTGGTAGCCGATAAGCGGATGTATCTTGCCAAGCGCTGCAAGAACACCGTCGTCACCGAGGACGTCGCCCCCAACTCCGTCTGCTCCGGGAACGCCCACCGCCCGACAGTCCTCATCGTGGACGACTCGCCCATGAACCGGGACATCCTTTCCGAGATCCTCTCCGATGATTTCGAAGTTCTGGAAGCCTCCAATGGGGCAGAGTGCCTCGAGATCCTGGATGCACGCGGCCCCGAGCTTTCCATCTTGCTGCTGGACATCGTAATGCCCGACATGGACGGCTTCGATGTGCTGTCCCGGATGGCGGCGCAGGGCCTGCTCGAAGACCTCCCCGTCGTGATGATCTCCAGCGAGGACTCCGCCCAGACCGTCCGCCGTGCCTACGAGCTGGGCGCTTCGGACTACATCAGCCGCCCCTTCGACGCCCGCATCGTCCACCGCCGTGTTACCAACATCACCCGGCTCTACGCCCGGCAGCGGCGGCTCCGGGCTATGGTGTCCCAGCAGTTCTACGACCGCGAGAAGAACGACCAGATCCTGTTCGGCATCCTCAGTCAGGTCATGGAGGTCCGCTACGGCGAAAGCTCCCACCACATTCCCCGGGTGCAGCGGATCACGGGCATCCTGCTGGAACGGCTCTGCCAGAAGACCGACCGCTACAACCTGACCGGGGCCGACCGCCGCCTCATCGTAACGGCGGCCGCCCTCCACGACATCGGACGGATGGCCATTGACGCCCGCATCCTCAACGCCCCCGACCCGACGCCGGAGCAAAAGGCCATCCTCCGCACCCACACCATTCTGGGTGCGCAGATGCTGGAAAATCTGTCCCAGTATCAGGACGAGCCGCTGGTGAAGTTCGCGCTCCAGATCTGCCGCTGGCATCATGAGCGCTGGGATGGCAGCGGCTTCCCCGACGGCCTGAAGGGCGACAGCATCCCCATCGCGGCGCAGGTGGTCGCACTGGCCGATGCCTACGACAGCTTGGTCGGCAAGGGGGACAAACATCTGGCCCTCCCGCAGGCGCAGGCCATCGCCGAGCTGGAAGCCGGAACGTATGGTGCATTCAACCCGCTGCTTCTGGAATGCCTGCGTGACGTAAAAGACCGCCTCGCAGAGGAGGCCGGGATGGATACCCCCGCCCCCAGAAAAAAGACTACCCTTTGACGAAACTTCTCTTGGATGAGGTATAAAAAATGACGTTGGAACAAATGTATGCCGCCATTGACGGCGATTATAAGGCTGTGATGGAGCGTCTGCCCAGCGCGGATTTCGTCCGCCGCTTCGCCCTGAAATTCCTGCAGGACGACAGCTTCCCGAACCTGAAAAAGGCGCTGGAAGCGCAGGACGCCCCCACAGCATTCCGTGCCGCCCACACCCTCAAGGGCGTCTGCCAGAACCTTGGCTTCGATGCCCTCTACGCCCCCGCAAGCGCCCTGACCGAAGCACTCCGCGGCGGCACGCTGGACGGCGCAGATACCCTCTTCCCTCCCGTGGAGAAGGAGTATCAGCGGGTCGTGGCGGCGTTGAAGGAGTTGGAGTAAAACAATTAAACCTCTCAGTCTGCTTCGCAGCCAGCTCCCCTACCGAGGGGAGCCTCTGGCGAAGAGGAAAAGCTTTCCGCCATGCCAAAGCCTCCCCTCGATAGGGGAGGTGGCATTGCGAAGCAATGACGGAGAGGTTATCCCCTCTCCCGACCAGAACAAAAAAGCACCCGCAGGGCCTTTCGGCTGCGGGTGCTTTTCTTTATTGGAAGAATATCAGGGGTCGTCTGTCATTATTTCCGGCTTGCCAGCAGAGCCTCGATCTTCTTGATGGGGTCGATGATGCTGGAAACGGACATATCGTGGTTCAGGGCCACGACAAAGTAAGCGGCGTACTTGGAGACGTCAACATCGACGTACCAGTCGCGGGTCAGCAGCTCAGGCATCCGATAGGTCAGGTTGGTGCCGGTGACGTAGTCCAGAGTGCCGTTGGCCACAGCCTTGTCGAACTTCTCGAGGCCGCTGGTGAAGAGCGGGAAGGTGGCGTTGGCAATGATGCGCTTTGCGCCGCGCTCCTTCAGGTTGGTGGCGACCTCCAGCATGCTCTCGCCGGATGCGATGATGTCATCGGCCACAAAGACGGTCTTGCCCTCAACGGAGTCGCCCAGATACTCGTGGGCCACGATGGGGTTGCGGCCATTGACCACGCGGGTGTAGTCGCGGCGCTTGTAGAACATACCGAGGTTGCAGCCCAGCACGCTGGAGAAGTACATATTGCGGCTCATCGCGCCCTCGTCGGGGCTGACCACAATGAACTTGTCCTTGTCGAAGCTGATCTCGGGGTTCTTCTTGAGCAGGCTCTTCAGCACCTGATAGGTGGGCATGGCGTTGTCGAAGCTCATCAGAGGCACAGCGTTCATCAGGCGGGGGTCATGTGCATCGAAGGTGATGATGTTCTTGACGCCCATAGCCTGCAGCTCCTGCAGGGCCACCGCGCAGTCCAGACTCTCGCGGGACACGCGGCGGTGCTGACGGCCACCGTACAGGCTGGGCATGATGACGGACACACGGTGTGCCTTGCCCGCCACAGCCTGAATGAGGCGCTTGAGGTTGGCGAAGTGGTCGTCGGGAGACAGGTGGTTCTCATAGTTGAACAGCTTGTAGGTCACGCTGTAGTTGCCGGGATCGACCACGATGAAAATATCGTCGCCGCGCACCGACTCCTTGACCAGACCCTTGGCATCGCCGCTCTGGAAGCGGGGGCAGGCGCTCTCGATGATAAAGCTATTGGTCTGGTAGCCGGCCTCAGCGGCCCAGCGCACCAGATGCTTGTCGATGAGGTTGGTCAGCTCCTCGGCACCCGGGCAGGCGATGAGGCGCAGGTCGGCGACCTGAGGCTGGTGGAAGCAATCCTTGGGGATAATGACAGACATAATTACAGCTCCTTAATGTTTCTTTTATCGGTCGATAAAATCAGACGTTGAAGTGCATATCCGGTACATATTCTATCACATTTTCGGCGTTTCGACACTAAAAACTCGCATTTTCTGCGCCTTGCACATCTCTTTTTCCAAAAAAGGCCGGAGACTATGTGTTTTTTACAAAAAACATACAATCTCCGGCTCATGGCAGTTTGCGTTTTTAATGCACAGGCAGCATCCGCAAACTGCATATCGCAAATATGCTATTCTGATCGGCGCTATTTTTGAAAATTGCGATAAAAGTCATTCTATTCTATTTTCGCGCTCAGAGGGCTGCGACTGCGGCCTTCAGCTCTTCGACGCGGTCGGTGTTCTCCCACTTCACGCCGAGGTCTTCGCGGCCCATGTGGCCGTAGGCAGCCAGCTTGCGGTAGATGGGCTTGCGCAGGTCGAGGGTGCGGATGATGGCGGCAGGCGTCAGGTCAAAGACCTTCTCCACAGCCTTCTCGATCTTCTCGTCCTCCACGACGCCGGTGCCGAAAGTGTCCACCATGATGGAGACGGGCTTTGCCACGCCGATGGCGTAGGCCACCTGCACCTCGCACTGCTTGGCCAGACCGGCGGCCACGATGTTCTTGGCCACCCAGCGGGTCGCATACGCGGCGCTGCGGTCCACCTTGCTGGGGTCCTTGCCGGAGAATGCGCCGCCGCCGTGGCGTGCGTAGCCGCCGTAGGTATCGACGATGATCTTACGGCCAGTCAGGCCGGTGTCGCCCTGAGGGCCGCCCACGACGAAGCGGCCGGTGGGGTTGATATAATACTTGGTGTTCTCGTCCAGCAGCTCGGCGGGGATGGTGGCTTTGATGACCTTCTCCATCACGTCGGCGCGCAGCTGGTCCATGCTGACGGCCTCGCTGTGCTGGCTGGAGATGACCACAGCGTCCACGCGGGCGGGCTTGCCGTCCACATACTCCACCGTGACCTGACTCTTGCCGTCCGGGCGCAGGTAGTCCAGCTCGCCGCTCTTGCGCACCTCGGTCAGCTTCTTGGCCAGCTTGTGGGCGAGGCTGATGGGCATGGGCATCAGCTCGGGGGTCTCGTCGCAGGCATAACCGAACATCATGCCCTGATCGCCTGCGCCGCCGACCTCGTCGTTGGTGCCGAGGGCGATGTCAGGACTCTGGCCGTCGATGTTGGAGATGACGGCACAGGTGTCGGCGTCGAAGCCGAACTTTGCACGGGTATAGCCGATGTCCGCCACGACCTCGCGGACGATCTTCTGAAAATCGACGTAGCAGTTGGTGGTGATCTCGCCCATAATGTGGACGAGGCCGGTGGATGCACAGGTCTCGCAGGCCACGCGGGCGTCGGGGTCGTGGGTCAGGATCTCGTCGAGGATGGCGTCGGAGATCTGGTCACAGATCTTGTCGGGATGGCCCTCGGTGACGGACTCGGACGTAAACAGACGATTCTTTGCCATTTTTGTACCTCCTTGGCGTTGGGGTGTGTATTACTCTTGACAGCTTCCTACACGTTCATCAAGCTCATGCAACAAAAAAACGCTCCGAACCGAAGTTCTGAGCGTCTGCACTCTTATCTTTCGGTTTCCCGCAGGATTTGGCACCTTATGCTCACGCACAGGTTGTCGGGCTTCACAGGGCCTGTCCCCTCAGCCGCTCTTGATAAGTCGGTATTCAGTTTGTCCGGGTAATATCTTATCATTGCTGCGTCGAAATGTCAAGAAGCGCTGCACTCTTTTTCGGCATTTTCTTGAAAATGATGCACCCGCCCTCATTTCTTTTCTGCCAGAGCGCAGCCTCCCCCACAAACAGAAAAGGCACAGCCGGAGCTGTGCCCTTTGCGGAGCGGAAGCTTAGTAGCCCTTTGCCTGCTCGCCGTTCAGGATCTTGACGGCGCGGGAGGTGCCCAGACGGTCTGCGCCGAGGGCGAGGAACTTTTCCATATCGTCCACGGTGGAGATGCCGCCAGCAGCCTTGACCTTGCAGCGGCCTGCCACGCCCTTGACCATCAGCTCGACGTCGTGGAAGGTTGCGCCTGCGGTGGAGAAGCCGGTGCTGGTCTTGATGTAGTCAGCGCCTGCCTCGCAGACGATGTCACACATCCTGCGCTTCTCGTCGTCGGTCAGCAGGCAGGTCTCGATGATGACCTTCAGGATCTTATCGCCCACAGCCTGCTTGACGGCGCGGATGTCCTCGCGCACGGCGTCGTACTCGCCGTTCTTCAGGCGGCCGATGTTGATGACCATATCCACCTCGGCTGCACCGTTCTCGATGGCGGTCTTGGCCTCAAAGGCCTTGGAAGCGGTATCCATCGCACCCAGAGGGAAGCCGACCACACAGCACACCGGGATGCGGCCTGCCATGTACTCGACGGCCTGCTTCACATAGCAGGTGTTGATGCAGACAGAGGCCGTGTGGTTTGCGATGGCCTCGTCGCACAGGGTCTGGATCTGGGGCCATGTGGCCTCAGGCTTGAGCAGGGTGTGATCGACGTGGGACAGGATCTCTTCTCGATTCATGTTTTTTCCTCCTGAATCAATTTTTGGTGGCACGGCGCACCTTTGCCATACCGACAGCGCTCAGGGCAATGGCTGTTGCAGACACCGTTGCGCCGATGATGCCCAGCACAAGGCCGGAGACCAGAAATGCAAAACCTTTCAGACCACGTTTCATAATACCGTACCTCCTAAGTTATATTGGATATTTTTCCGCCGTTGGCGAAAAAACATCTTATTTGCGCTTAAAAATAACGAGCTTACTGAACACATAATTCAGCACGACCACCACCACATTGGAAAAGACCTTGACTCCAAGGCCCCAGAGGGCCTGGGCATCGTAGAAGCTGGTGACAAAGATGGCGGTGGGGCCATCGGCGCCGCCAATGATGGCAATGGCGGCAGAGCCGTCCGAAACAGATGCAGGGGGCGTTATGCTGCTTGTCGCCATGTGGAGCACCGTGTCCGGGCCAAACCAATTCGCCGCTGCGCTCAGCAGACCATTCATGAAGCCCTCCACAAGCGCTGTGCCCTGTGCGGCCAGCAGGTTGCCGAAGACCATCATGATGGCGGCATCCAAGACCAGTGTGCCCAGACGGCAGGTGACGAATGCACCAAATTCCTTCAGCGCCTCCCTGCCCTGCGTCCGGCTGGCAAAGACGAATGCCCGGTTGGTGAGATAGGCGAACAGGATGCAGAGCAGATTGTCCAGCACATTGCCCCAGCTGTTGGCGGCCTCGTACCCGAAAAGCCCGCTGAACAGCGTGTACAGCACGATGTTCAGCAGGGTGGTCAGCACCCCGAAGACGAGATAAGCCAGCACCTCGCGGTGCTTTACAAACCAGTTTTTCATTGATTCCAAAACCTTCCGTCGCCAGCAGGGCACTACTGTCTCCGAGACAAGAAAACTTCACTCGTCCAGTATCCGTCCGACCGGCACGCCAGTGGCTCTCCCTCCGGGAGAGCTGTCGCATCAGCGACTGAGAGGGCGATACAAAAACAGCCCCGCCGCCGTTTTCCCGGCAACGGGGCTGTTGTTCGCATTGTGTCTGAAGAGACTATGCTGCGGGCTGATTACTCAGCGTCGTCGTTCAGCAGAGCCTTCATGGACAGGCTGATGCGCTTCTTGTCGAAGTCAACATCCAGCAGCTTCACATCGACCATATCGCCGACCTTCAGTGCGTCGGAGACCTTCTCAACGCGATCGTTGCTGATCTCGCTGATGTGGACCAGACCGTCAACACCCGGCAGGATGCGGACGAATGCACCGAACTTGGTCAGGGACACGACCGGAGCATGGAAGGTGCTGCCGATGGGGTAGTTGTTCTTCAGCTGCTCCCAAGGATTGTCCTCAGCCTTCTTGTAGCCCAGAGAGACCTTGTGGTTCTCGGTGTCGATATCCTTCACATACACCTCGATGGTGTCGCCCACAGAGACGACCTCAGAGGGATGCTTGATGCGGTTCCAGCTCAGCTCGCTGATGTGGCACAGGCCGTCCACACCGCCGATGTCAACGAATGCACCGTAAGAGGTCAGGCTCTTGACGACGCCGGTGTAGGTCTTGCCGACCTCGACGTTTGCCCAGAACTCCTCACGCTTTGCCTTGTTCTGCTCAGCGGTGACCTTGTTGATGCTGCCGACGATCTTGCGGCCAGAGCACTCGGTGACGACCAGCTGAACGTGCTGGCCGACCAGAGCGGTGTAATCCTCGTCGCGGCGCATGGTGGCCTGAGAACGGGGGACGAACACCTTGACGCCCTTGACGTTGACGACAACGCCGCCCTTGTTGAACTCGGTGACGTCGCCCTCGACGACCTCGCCGGACTCAGCTGCCTTGGCGATCTCTTCCATGCCCTTGCGAGATGCGAGCTTCTTGCGGGAGAGCTGGATGACGCCATCCTGATCCATAACCTTCTCGACGATGAGGTCCAGCTCATCGCCAACTTTCACCAGGTCCTCGACCTTGGCGGAGGAATCATCGGTCAGCTCGCTCAGCTTGACAAAGCCGGTCTGCTTAGCTCCGATATCCACCTGGATCTCGTTGGCAGAGATGCTGGTCACGATTCCTTTCACAATACTGCCTGCATGAACACGCTTTTCCTCGGATGCGTTCAGCATCTCCTCAAAGCTCATGCTGTCATTGATTTCTGCGCTCATACTGTTAAGTACCTCCTCAATAATAGACGATGGCGTTGAAGCCCCGGCTGTGACGCCCGCCGTCTTTACATCTGCAAACCATTCCGGCCGAAGTTCGCTCGCGGTCTCGACCGTTACGGCTCGCGTATGCTTTGCGGCGACCTGTACCAGCTTTTGGGTATTGGAAGAATGATGACCGCCAATGACAACAATGATGTCGCATTGTTGGCTGAGGTCTTCCGCTTCCTGTTGCCTCGCCCACGTCGCATTACATATTGTATCAAAAATTCGGGCGTTTGTATAGGCTTTTTTGAGAAACTCCGAACTTTCTTGCCATTTTGTTACCTGAAATGTGGTCTGTGCAACCGCAAAAATGGGCTTTTGGGGGTCAGAAGGGCCTTTCCACGCCTTCAGCTGGGCCAGATCGCCGAAAACAAATACCTCTCCCCGGGTATGCCCCACGATGCCCTGCACCTCCGGGTGGGAGGCGTCTCCGGCCACCACGAGCACCGCACCGGCGGCTTCGGCCTCGGCGGCGATCTTCTGGATCTTCCGCACAAAGGGACAGGTGGCGTCGTGGTAGACACAGCCCCGGGCCTCCAGCTCGTCGTAGATGCTGCGGGGCACGCCATGGCTGCGGATGACCACCTCATAGCCTGCGGGCACATCGGCAGGGGTGTCCGCCACCATCGCGCCCCGGCGCTCAAGGTCTTCGACCGTCTGGGGGTTGTGGATCAGGGGGCCGAGGGTGGCCACCTTGTGCCCCTCTTCCAGCAAACCATAAGTCAGCTTGACCGCGCGGTCTACCCCGAAGCAGAAGCCGGCGGTCTTTGCCAAACGAATTTCCATAAACATTCTCCTAAATTAAACCTCTCCGTCACGCCTACGGCGTGCCACAGCCCGGGTTGCGGCTCCCAGCGTCTGCTTCGCTGTCGCTTGCATCCTGCTGGCCGCGGCCCCAACAGTTCCTCCCTGTTTCCGCCACTGGCGGCGGTCGTCGCCGTTGCCTATCGAGGAGAGGCCTTGGCATAACTTATAAGCTTTCCCTCTTCGCCAGAGGCTCCCCTCGCTAGGGGAGCTGTCGAGCGAATGCGAGACTGAGAGGTTTATTCCAATCAAGCCGCCTTTACAGCTTTTCCCACGCCTCCAAGACGGCCTGCTTATTCTCCCGCAGCTTTCTGAGGTCGCGGCGGCCCTCCATCGAAAACCGGGCGGCGGGCATCGGCTCGCCGTAGACCACCCGCACCCGGCAGAACGGCTTCATCCTGCCGTCAGGCGTGTCGTAATGGATGCGGCAGGGCACGACGTCCACACCGGCGGCAGCTGCGACGACAAAGAGGCCGCTCTTAAGGGGGAGGAATGCATTTTCCTTCTCCCGCGTGCCCTCCGGGAAGATCAGCAGGGTGCCGCCCTCTTTGCACTTTTTCACCGTGTCGTCGATGGCACCGACCTCCTCCTTCGTGCCCCGGACGCAGACCGCGCCCGCGCACCGGAAGAACCACGACAGAAACGGGTTTATCTCAAACAGCTCTTTCTTGGCGAACACCATCATCCGCTGCCCCCAGAACCGGGTGATGACGATGAAGACCGGGTCGATGGCGGAGATGTGGTTGGGCGCGATGATGCAGCCCTTCGTGCCGACCTTCTTCAGATTTTCCCGGCCCTCACACCGGACGCGGAAACCGATGTTGAACACCAGCCATGCCAGCGGCACAATAATATAATATAGTATCATCCGACCTTCTCCACGATCATCTTCTTCATGGCCTCCAGACTCTGCTCGAAGTTCATCTCCGAGGTGTCCAGAAGCTGGGCATCGTCGGCCTGTCGGAGGGGGGCTGCGGCGCGGTGGGTGTCCTGATAGTCCCGCTGCCGGACGTCGGCCAGCACCTCCTCATACGAGACCTCAACGCCCTTCTGCTGGTATTCCTTCCAGCGCCGGGTGGCGCGGGCCTCGGGGCTGGCGGTGAGGAAGATCTTCACCGTCGCATCGGGCAGCACCACAGTGCCGATGTCGCGGCCATCCATCAGGACGTCCTGCGTCTTGGCCATATCCCGCTGCATTCCCAGCAGGAAGGCGCGCACCTCCGGGTTTGCACCCACGGCAGATGCCGCCATGCCCACCTCCTCGGTGCGGATGGCCGTGCTGACGTCCTCGCCGTTCAGGTAGATGTGCTGTTCGCCCCCGATGAAGGCGAACTTGAGGGAAATCTCGGGCAGCAGGGCGTTGACCGCCTCGTTGTCCTTCGGTTCCTTACCCGCCCGGAGGGCGTAAAGGCCGATGGTGCGGAACATTGCACCGGTGTCCACATAGATGTAGCCGAGTTCTGCGGCCAGACGCCGCGCCAGTGTAGATTTGCCTGCGCCCGCAGGCCCGTCGATCGCAACAGATACCATTTTTCTATCTCCTTTTATATAAATACGGTTCAGCCTCTCCGTCACGGCTTCGCAGACGGAAAGGTCATCCCAGATTATTCGCAAAGCTCTGCGCCGTGCAGAACGCGATCTGCAAATTATATCCGCCGGTGTAGGCGTCCACATCCAGCACCTCGCCTGCGAAGTAGAGGCCCAGCGCCTTTTTGCTCTGCATGGTCTTGGGGTCCACCTCCCGCACCGACACGCCGCCCGACGTGATGACGGCATGGGCTAAGTCGCCCCGGGCGTCGATGGATACCCGCCAGTGCTTCACCAGCTGCACCAGCTCCCGCTTCTGCTCGCGGGTGATCTGGTTGGCCTTGGTGGCCGGGTCGATGCCCCAGCGGGCCACCATGACCGGCTGCATACTGGACGGCAGCAGCTTCACCAGTGCGCCCTGCGCCGCGTGGTTTGCCAGCAGGGCAAAATCCCGGGTGATGCGGTCATAAAGCTGCTCCTCGCTGAGGGCGGGCTTCAGGTCGATAAAAGCCTCGTACCTGTGTTTTTTCATATCGCCCAGATGGCTCGAGGCACTGAGGGTCAGCGGCCCGCTGATGCCGAAATGGGTAAACAGCATCTCGCCCTGCTCCTCGAAGATGGCCTTGCCGTCCTCGTGGAGGGTGAGCGTCACGTTCTTGAGGGCGAGGCCCATCATCTTTTTGCAGTCGGCGTCGTGGCTGACGAGGCTGACGAGGCTGGGCACAGGCTCCACAAGGGTGTGGCCCGCCTGCTGGGCCAGCTTGTAGCCGTCGCCGGTGGACCCGGTGGTGGGGTAGCTCAGGCCGCCCGTCGCCACCAGCACAGCGTCCGCCCTGTACTCCCGGCCCGAGGTGCCCCGCACGCCCACACAGCGGCAGGCCGGGCCGGGCTTTTTCTTCTTGGGGTGGCGAGGATTTTCCGGCGCGGCGGGCGCTTCCTCCGGCTGAGCCAGCGGCTCCAGCAGCAGCTTTTTCGCCCCGTCGCGGACGATGTCCGCCCCCTCGGCGTACCGCAGAAGGGCCTGCCGGATCTCTTCGGCCTTGTCCGACACCGGGAACACCCGGCGTCCCCGCTCCACCTTCAGCTCCACCCCGAGCGACTCGAACAGCTCCATCGTCTTGGCGGGCGGGAACGCCCCCAGCGACGAGAACAGAAAGCGGGGGTTCGTCCGCACATGGTGCAGAAATTCCTCTGCGGTGCAGTCGTTGGTGACGTTGCAGCGGCCCTTGCCGGTGACGAGGATCTTCTGGGCCGGCTTTTCCATATGTTCCAGCACCGTCACCTCATGCCCCTGCCGCAGGGCCGCACCCGCCGCCATCAGGCCGGCCGCACCGCCGCCTATCACTAAGACCTTCATCCTTCGTTTCCTCCGCTTTTCCTTCATTTCATACTGATACGAGTTTATCATACCAGAATCGACGTCCAAAAGCAATGCATCACCGTCCGCATTTTTCAGCTGGGCTGGACTGCCTGTAGCAGCGGCGCTGTTTTGGAAGACCGCGATAAAAAAGCAGGCACAGCGTTCCACTGCACCTGCCCGGGAATTTCTGCTTATTTCATGGCCTTCACAGGGTCGAGATACCGGCCATCCTGCATGACCTCCAGATGGATGTGGCTCTCCTCGGCGCACTCACAGCTCACGCTGCCCACCTTGCCGATGGTCTGCCCGGCCGAGACGGTATCGCCCTTTTTCACCTTGGCGTCCGCCGTGCCGCAGACCCGCCAGACCCTGCCGGATTCGTCCTCGATGGCGACCACGGGGCCCCACTTGTCGTCGGTGCCCGTCTCCACCACCTTACCCGCCGCCGGGGCGGCTACCTCTGCGCCCTTTTCGGCGGCGTAATCCACGCCGTTGTGGGTGCGCCAGTCCCCCAGCGTCTTGCTGTAGACCAGCTCATCGCCGCTGTAGCTGTTCAAGACGCGCCCCGAGACAGGCTGCGTGGAGGCAGGCGCAGCCGAACTGCTGGCAGGCGAGGACTCGGTTTGCAGCGCGGAGGGTTCGCGCACCGAACCAGACCCAGACTGCGCCCCAGAAGAGGATGCAGCTCCACCGGAGGAGCTGCGGGCTTCGGGCACATTGGCCACGCTGTTTGCGGCGGGTGCGGTCTGCTGCTGCCATTCGGCGTCCTCCTCTCCGGCGAGGCCGGGTGATGTGCGGATGCCCTCGTCGATGCCGGGGGCAGTGCTGGACGGGCTGCGCACCGCATCCAGATCCTTCTTCAGTTCATTGCGCACCGTGCGCACGGCCCACACTCCGGCCGCTGCCGCCGCCAGCAGACAGGCGGTGAGCACCAGTGCAAAGGCCTTGTCCCGCAAAAACTTTCTGAATTGCTCCATCGTTCGTTACTCCAATCCATCTTTGTGTACGGAATCGTTTCTTTGGTGGTAGTTTGGAGCGATGGAGTGGGGTTTATTCATAAAGACGCAAAAAGGCCCCGGCGGACCGGGGCCTAACGAGTTCATGATTCAGTGGGCGGGCATTGCTGCGGCTGAGGCTCAATCCCCAAAAGCACCTTTGTCAATGCCACCGTCATTCTTATCAATTTTTACCCGGATTCGAACTCGGCTTATAATCCGGATTCGTTACAGCAGTAGTCTTAAAGAGCGCGACCATGTACTTCTTACCGTTAATTTCACCGGTAGCAACGGCAACATAACATTTGTCACCCACAGTCCAATTACTCTCACCATGATGACCCCACTCTGTTTCAGGAGGATTGATTGCGTCGCTTGCATTCATCAGCTGCTCTGCATAGTAAATGTTTTTACTGCTGCTTGCAGACAGAGTTGCGCTAATATCGGCAAAGCCATACTCATACAGCGGCGAACCATCACCAATGTTTGCTTTCTTAAACTGCGCTGCCCAAGCCCCCAGCTTCAGCTTTGCAGCGTCATTTTCCATAAAGGTGTTGTACACATCCTCGAAGTCCTTGGCATCTTTAAAATCGATCTTCTCGCTGGCCTCATCCACGATCTTCACCAGCGCATTTACCTGATTCTGCAAGTCTTCATTGCCCTTTTCGAAGGTAACACCCTCACCATAGACCTTCGACCAGTCATTCAGCGCATCAACCATCGTCACGGTAGCCGCACTGTTGTTGCAGCCCGTCAGGACAGACAGCGCCAGCACACCCGCGAGGGCGGCAGCAAGAACCTTTTTGAACAGTTTCATTCGAAAACCCTCCTCAATAAAAATAAGCTTTGTGTGATGCTGCCGCAAACATCGTCCGCCGCATCACCACACAAATTTTACCCCCCCCCCCCCCCCGCATTCTGTCAACCTTTTCCTCGATTTTTGGCAAATCGCACAGTTATCATGATTCAAAGCAGTCATTCTGACAAAAAAGCCGCCGTGCAAATGCTCTGCACGGCGGCGCCCTTATTTTTTATGCAGCACAATCCGGGAAGTTTACGACCGTGATCTCTGCCACAGCCTTTTCGACGGTCTGCAAAATACGCTCTATCTTTTCTATCGTGTCTGCCGACAGAACGACCTCACCGCACTGTTCACACTTCATACAGGGAACATTTTTGATGACAACGACACAGTTCTTTAGCTGTACGGTGTGGATAGTCGTGCCGGGCTTCATCTCGCCCTTGCAGAAAAAGCAGGTCATGTTCATTCCCCTTTCTTTCTTCGCTCTGTATAGGAGACATTCCAGTGCTCGAGGTCTGGCCAATAAGCTGTCAGTATCCATAATGCCTCCTCATGGATACCGCACACTACATGGAGCCAGCGGCCAGCCAGATTCACGCCCAGCACCAGACACGACGGACATCGGTAGTCGTCCGGGCGATATTCAATGATTTTTCCGCTCTGGATGGCCTGACGAATATCCGCCAAGCGGATACCCCGCTCATAAAGCCGAGCCTGAGAGTGAGCAGTCAGGAATATCCGCCCACCACTGGATAGTGTGCGCAGGTTTTCAATCGTCAATTCCACGCTCTGCCGGCCTTCTTTCGTTTTCTTTTATTATAGCATTCCCCTCTCATCCCGTCAATCATCGTGCAAAAAGCCCCCATCCAGCGTACCGGACGAGGGCCAAAAGAAGCACTTTAGTTGTTGCGGCTGCGGCTGTTCATGCCCAGCAGGCGGACGACATACAGGAAGATGTTGATGAAGTCCAGATAGAGGGTCAGTGCGCCGTAGATGGAAGCCTTCTCGGCCATCTCGGCGTCGCCTGCGTAGTAGGCGTAGATCTGGCGCAGCTTCTGGGTGTCATAGGCGGTGAGCAGCATGAACACCACCAGACCGATGCCGCAGTAGAGCACCGAGGCACCGAAGCCAAAGCCGAAGAGCGCGCCCACGAGGCTGGTGACGATCATGGCCACCAGAGCCATCATCAGGCGGGGACCCCAGCCGGTGAGGTCCTTATGGGTGGTGGTGCCGTACACGGCCATAAGGCCGAAATAGACCGCCGTGGCGAGGAAGGCCATGACCAGAGTGCCCACCGAGAAGAGCAGGAAATAGTAGCTCAGCACCATGCCGTTGAGGATGGCGTAGCCAAAGAATGCAGCCCGCGCCCCGTCGATGGACATCCTCTGCACCCGGGCGCTGAGCATGAACACCAGCGCCAGCTCGGCGATGGTGAGCAGGAAGTAGAGGGAATCGACCAGATAAATGAGCGGCGTGGTCGCCGTGATATAGGCCATTGCGAAGGTGACGAGCAGGCCGCCGGCCATCCAGCGGTAGGTGCGGGTCATATAGTCCGATGCGCTCATCGAAGGCTCCGCATAGCCGCGGTCATAGTTGTTGTAATCCATAGGGAATCCTCCATTCAAAATCAGGGCGTCGGCCTCGGCCTTGCCCCGGTCTACAAAATATAGTATACTGCATAGAAATGAACGATTCATGAAAAAGGCTGTGATATTTGATGTCCCTCGGACTTTATCTGCATATTCCCTACTGTTTTTCCAAATGCCGGTACTGCGATTTCTACTCCGCCCCCGGCCAGCGCGGCGTGCCCCGCGCCTATGTGGACGCTCTGCTGCGGGAGCTTTCCCGCTTTGCGCCGGACGCCCCCCTGCGGCCGGACACCCTTTATTTCGGCGGCGGCACCCCCAGCCTCCTCGCCCCCGCAGACGCTGCCCGCCTCATCGACGCCGCCCAGCCCCTGCCGGGGGCAGAGATCACGCTGGAAGCAAACCCCGAGACGGTGACGGAGGCATCCCTCCGGGCGTTCCGCGCCGCAGGCGTCAACCGCATCTCCTTCGGCGTCCAGTCGGCCCGGGACAGCCAGCTCAAGACGCTGGGCCGTCCCCACACCGCAAAGCAGGCCCGTGCGGCCTTTGCCGCCGCACGCCGGGCCGGGTTCGAGAACATCAGCGGCGACATCATGCTGGCCCTGCCCCATTATACGCAGGCCGAGTTCGACGAGACGCTGGAGCTTATCGAGGAGGGCGGCGCGACGCACATCTCGGCCTACCTCTTAAAGATAGAGCCGGACTCTGCCTTTGGCCGGACGCCCCCCGAGGGTCTGCCCACCTCCGACGAGGCGGCGGACTTCTACCTCTACGCCGTCGAGCAGCTGGAGCACCACGGGTATCTGCAGTACGAGATCTCGAACTTTGCCCGCCCCGGCTATGAGGGAAAGCACAACCTCATCTACTGGGACTGCGGCGACTATCTGGGCATCGGCCCCGCCGCCCACTCCTGTATGGGCGGCAAACGGTTCTACTACCCGGCCGACACCGAGGCTTTCCTGCGGGACGAGGCCGCACCGGTCATGGACGGCGGCTGCGGGGCGGAAGATTATCTCATCCTACAGCTCCGCCTCCGCAAGGGCCTGAACCTCGACGAATACAAAAAACGCTATGGCAGGGAGCTTTCCACCGCACAGCGGGCTTTCGTGCAAAACTGTGTGAAGAGCGGCTACGCCAACTTCGACGGCCGCACCCTCGCCCTCACCCCCGCCGGGCTTATCGTGCAGAACAGCATCCTCGCCGAGCTGTTGTGAGCCTCAGTGGAGGGCAAAGCTCAGGGCCGCCAGCACAAAAATGCCAACGATGTCGGTGATGCGGCCCACCCGCTGCATCGAGTAGTACCAGTCGGTCGGCTCGCCGCCGGATACCTCCAGCCCGTGGCGGAGATTCCAGAACAGCAGCGGGAAGCGGAGGTCCAGAAACAGCAGCAGCGCCAGCGCCCCCATCGGCAGCAGGAGAGCCACGCTGCCCCGGGTCTCCCGCCGTCCGCCGACGGCCACATTATAGAGCCAGCCGCAGCTGGGCCAGAGGTCATCTTTCTGGTATTCGCCATTGACGATGACCTTCACCTCGTCGGCCAAGCCCCCGTCGTCTTCCCGCCAGAGGATGGCATCCCCGGGGTCGCCCAGTGCACTCCCGGCAAAGATAAGCGCCCCGTCCTGATAGAGCTTTACCTCTGCGCTGTCCTTCGCCTCGATGCGGTAATGCCTCGTCTCTCCATCCAGCGTGAACGCTGCCTCGGCTTCGCTCTCCGTCCCGGAAAGCTGCAGGGTGTAGGCCGCATAGGCATCCTTGCCCGAAAAGCTGCCGTCTGCCTGCCGGTACAAAAAGGCGTCCCGCAGCCAGACCCCCTGGCGGAGGGCGGCGAAGAGGTAGACGCCAAGCAGTACGAGACAGACGATCCAGCAGGTGCTCGTCTGCATTTTGTGGAAGATCGATCCTTTCATACAGCTTTCTCCTTGACAATCCACGTTAAAACGCATATACTAGAAATACAAAAGGTGCTGCCCCAAAAACGGCTAGCTCCTTACCATACGCGAGCAAAAAAGATTGACCGGCATACTTGGGGAAGTAGGTGGCGGTCAGTCTTTTTTGTTTTTATGATCTTTGTCGTCATGGCTGATTTTCCATGTAATGTCGAAGACACCATAGGCTACGCTGAAGACGAGCGTCAACAGCAGCAAAACTTCGGACAGAGTCATGCGCCATCCCTCCTTCTGCCAGAACATCGGGAGTATGCGCCAAAAAAGCCGCTCTCCCGATGCCTGTTCACTCGAAAGTTAAACAAGAGCGCATCGGTAAGGAGCGTTCGCCGCCTATGTTTGAGGCAACACCTTTGCAGTCCGGAGACTGCATTTCTAGCATAGCATAAATTCTTTCAAATTACAATCGCCCTACCCCAATTCAATGACCCTCCACCCCAGCTCCCGGATGGCCGCTTGGTCGTGGGTCGCCAGCAGGGCGGGCTTTGCGCCGCAGCGTGCTTTGAGCATGGCTGTGGCCTTTTTCATGGCGGCCGGGTCCATCCCGGTGAACGGCTCGTCCAGCAGGAGGGTGTCACTCTCGGCCCAGAGGGCACGCAGGAGGGCGGTGCGCCGCTTCTGGCCGCCGGAGAGCTTCCGGGCCGGCAGGGCGAGGGCCTCATCATCGAGTCCAAGCTGTATAAGGTCTTTCCTTATCTGCTCTTTGTATTGCGTTTTTGCCTTGTACTGCTCCGCCGGGAGCACCAGCGCCACATTTTCCTCTGGGGTGAGCTGGGGGCAGAGCCGGTCCTCCTGAAAGACCACGCCGACCCGGCCCACCCCCTCCACGCTGCCAGAGGTGGGCACTTCCAGCTCCATCAGGATGCGCAGCAGGGTCGTCTTGCCCCAGCCGCTGGGTGCCCAGAGCACCGCCGGGCCGTCCACCGTCAGGGACAGACCTTCGAAGAGCGTTTTCTCTCCGAATCGTTTTGTCAGGTCCTTTATTTCCAGTTTGTTATGATATTCTCCCATTTTTATGCCCCCTCTTCGCCCAGAACTGCCGTCACCGCCCTGTCCAGCAGGGCGAGGAAGAGCTTTTCGAACACCGCGCTCAACAGGATGATGACGAAGGTCCATGCGAACAGCTCCCCGGTAGAGAGGGTGATCTTCGCCCGATAGAGGGCGTCGCCGATGCTGCCGTCGGGCAGGCCGATGACCTCCGCCGCCACGCCGCTCTTCCAGCAGATGCCCAGCGCCACACTGCACCCCTGCCGGAACGCAGGCAGCACTGCCGGGAGCCAGACGGCCCGCAGACGCCGCCCCAGCGGCAGGCGGAACACCTGCGCCATCTCGAGAAGCCGGCGGTCGGCGCTCCCGATGCCGGTGCGCACCGCGCCGTAGAGGACGGGCAGCACCATCAGGAAGCTGATGAGGACCGACAGGGACGAGCCGCTGACCCACACCAGCGCCAGAATGATGAAGCTGGCCACCGGGGTGGCCTTGACCAGCTGCATCACCGGGGCGAGAAGGGCGTCCACCCACTCCCATTTTTCCGCCGCTACCGCCAGCACGGCACTGGACAGCGCACCCAGCCCAAAGCCCAGCAGGATGCGCCCGGCGCTGAACGCCACCCGCTGCCAGAACTCCGCCTGCGGCAGAAGCTGCACCAGCGTCCCCAGCGCCTGCACCGGCGAGACCAGAAAGACCTCCTGCCCGATGGCCATTGCCGCCGCCTGCCAGACGCCCAGCCAGAAGACCGACGCCGCCAAGAGCTGAAGGCGGCGCTTTTTTGTTTTTTCCATCTGTTTCTCTGCTCCTCTTCTTTTTTCGCTTTCAGAATATCACATCATGTGAAAGAATACAATCCTTCATCTTTTCTTCTCTTGACATGAAGGGGATAAGACTCTACACTGTAATAAAGCAATCCGTGTTTCATATTTTACGCGCTCCTGCGCACGACTGGGAGAGATGACCATGCACGAATCCACGCAGGCCCTCCGGGGCAAAAAGCTCTTTCTGGTGGGGTTTACCCTGTTCTCGATGTTCTTCGGGGCGGGCAACCTCATCTTTCCGCCCTTCCTCGGCGCACAGGCCGGGACGGCGCTCTGGCTCGCCTTCGCAGGCTTTGCCGTCAGCGCCATCGGCCTGCCCATCGCGGGCGTGGCGGCGGTGGCGCGGGCGGGCGGTCTGCCCGTGCTGGCCGGGCGGGTGCATCCCCGTTTTGCGCAGGTGTTCGCTGTGCTGGTCTACCTGTCCATCGGCCCCTGCCTCGCCATCCCCCGCACGGCCAGCACCTCCTTTGAGATGCTGACCCCGCTGGTGGGGCGGAGCACGCTGGGGCAGTTCCTCTACTCCCTTGTATTCTTCACGGCAGCGTACTTCGTGGCCCTCCGGCCCGAAAAGCTGACCCAGCGGCTGGGCCGCATCCTCTGCCCCGCCCTGCTGGTGCTCATTGTGGTGCTGTTCGCGGGCTGCATCCTCCGCCCTGCTGCCTCCGGTTATGGCGTGCCCACCGCAGCTTATGCCGCCCTCCCCGCCGCGCAGGGAATATTGGACGGCTACCAGACCATGGATGCGCTGGCGGCGCTCAACTTCGGAGCTGTCATCGCCCTGAATATACAGGCCGTCGGCATCACGGAAGAAGCCGCCGTGCGGCGGGGCACCATCCGGGCCGGACTCATCGCGGGCGGGATGCTGCTGGTGGTCTACGCCATGCTGACCCACATCGGCGGCATCTCGGGGGCAGCGTTCCCCGGCTGTGACACCGGCGCGGCCGTCCTGACAGCGCTGGCCGACGGCCTGTTCGGCCGGGTGGGACAGGTTCTGTTAGCCGCCATCTTCGTCATCGCCTGCTTCAACACCTGCGTAGGACTCATCGCCAGCGTGGGCGAATACTTCCATGAGCTGCTGCCCCGGCTGTCCTACCCTGCCATCGCGGCCTTCTTCGCACTGATGAGTATGCTTCTGGCCAACATCGGCCTCGCGGACATCCTGAGCCTCTCTGTCCCGGTGCTGAACGCCATCTACCCCATCGCCATCATCCTCATCGTGGTGGAGTTTCTGCCGGAGCGGTTCCAGCGCCCTCTGGTCTGGCGGCTGGGCGTCCTCTTTACCGCCCTTCAGAGTATCCCCGCCGCCCTGCCCTTCGGCCCTCTCTCCGGGTTCATGAACGCCCTGCCCCTGAGCGGCCTCGGCTTCGGCTGGCTTCTCCCGGCCCTCATCGGCATCGGTGCCGGCCTCGTCTTATAACGTGAAAAAACTGCCGTACAGCTGTGCGGCAGTTTTTCGTTGCAAAACTTACTTTGCAGAGTTGCGGATGGCCGCCATGACCTTGCGGAGGACGGACGGCTCGGTGTAGTAGAAACCATCGTCCGGCAGCTTGCCGCCCACAGAAGCGGGCGAGGCATCGTAGAGCACCTGCAGATAGGCGGAGATGTCCTTCTTCATTTCCTCGCCGTTGCGGTAGACGATATTGCACTTGGGCAGGGCCTTTTTGGCGATCGCCGCCTTGGCCACCACGCCGACCTGCTCACACAGGGCGGCCGTTCCGTCGATGTCCTCATTCGCAGCCTTGACGCTCTTCTGGTAGTCGGTCAGGAAGGCGGCGATGACGTCCGGGTTCTTTTTGGCGTACTCGGTGCGCACCACGGTGACGCCGGTAATGAGCTGGGTATCGCAGACCTTGTTCCACTCGCGGGTCAGGTCAAGGACGACACGGAGGCTGCTGTCCTTCATCTGGGCGGCAGTGACGTAAGGCTGGGGCAGAACGGCGATGGCGTCCTTCTTGGCAGCGGCCATCTGGGCCGTGACCTCAGAGGCCTCGCTGTAATACTCGATCTTCACGTCCCTGTCGGGGTCGAGGCCGTTCTTCCGGAGCAGATAGCGCAAGACGTATTCCGGCGTCGTGCCCTTGCCGGTGGAGAGGATGGTGCGGCCCTTGAGGTCGGCGAAGCTGTGGACGGTGTCGCCCTTCTCCACGACGTAGAGCACACCCAGCGTGTTCACTGCCATGACCTGAATGCCGCCGTTCGTCTTCTGGTAGAGGGTTGCGGCGAGGTTGGCCGGGATCGCAGCCATATCGAGGTCTCCCTTGATGAGCTTGGGCACGATCTCATCGGCTGCGCCGTAGAGCTGCAGGTCGTAGTCGAGGGAGGCTGTGCCCTCCTTCTCCATGCTCAGCAGGTTGACGAGGCCCATGGTGGTGGGGCCTTTCAGGCCGGCGATCCGCACCTTGGTGTTGGTCTTGGCCGATGCGCCGCAGGCCAGCATACTCACCAGCAGCACCGCCGACAGGAGCAGAGATGTCAGTTTTTTCATTTTGTACAGTTCCTCACTTTCATCGGGATAAATTTTCCCGCAGAAAATTTGCAAAAACCATTTGCTTTACGCCTCCAAGTTTACTATAATAAAAGAAAAAATACCGTTGCGTATGCAACGGAATCGCAGAAGGGCGGTGAGGGCCCGGGGAAAACCTCACGGAATGGGTATGGAAAACTATCTTCCGCTGTTACAATCCACCTCTCTGTTCGCCGGGCTGGAGGCCGAATCGCTTCGGGTCCTGCTGGGCAACGTGGGAGCCGTATTGCGCACCTACAGCCGGGGCGAGACCCTCGTGCTGGCCGGGCAGACCAACCGCCGGGTGGGCGTGGTGCTCTCGGGCACCATCGAAGCCTATCACCCTGCCGCCAGCGGGGCGCGTCTGCCCATCAACCAGATGGGGCCGGGCGGCGTATTCGGCGACGTGTTGGGCGGCTCGAGCCTTTCCAGCCCGGTGACGGTGATGGCCTCCGCCCCCTGTGAGGTGCTGCTGATGCCCTACGAAAAGCTCCTGCTGCCCGGGGCCGACCCGGCCCGCCAGCGGGTCTTACAAAATCTCGTGCGCACCATCAGCGACAAATACTTCCTCCTCTCCCGCCGGGTGGACCTGCTGCTGCTCAAGAGCCTGCGGGCCAAGGTGTGTGCCTACCTCCTCAGCGAGGCGGAGGTGCACCACAGCCTTACCTTCACCATCCCCTACTCCCGCATCCAGCTGGCCGATTACCTCAACTGCGACCGCAGCGCCCTCTCCCGGGAGCTGAGCCTCATGCAGCGGGACGGCCTGCTGGAGACTTATCGGAGCAGCTTCAAGCTGCTGGAGCCGGAAGCGCTGCGGCGGATGGTTTTATAAAGGAGAACTTCATCATGTCCAAACCTATCCTATGGATCGTCATCCCCTGCTACAACGAGGAGCAGGTGCTGCCCATCACGGCCCCCCTGTTCCTAAAAAAGATCAGCGACCTTGCCGCAGCGGGCCTTGTCAGCGAGAAGAGCCGGGTGCTCTTTGTCAACGACGGCTCCCGCGACGCCACATGGTCCCTCATCCAGAGATTTGCCGCTGAGGACGAGCACTTCATCGGCATCTCCCAGAGCCGCAACCGCGGCCACCAGAACGCCGTGCTGGCCGGGCTGATGGAGGCGCTCCACAGCGGCAGCTGCGACATTACCATCTCCATCGACTGCGACGGTCAGGACGACATCAACGCCATGGACGAGATGGTCAAGAAGTATCTCGCCGGGGCCGAGGTGGTCTATGGCGTGCGCAGCCGCCGGGACACCGACACCTTCTTCAAGCGGTTCACCGCCGAGGGCTTCTACCATGTGATGAACGCGCTGGGAGCCGACATCGTCTTCAACCATGCCGACTACCGCCTCATCAGCACCCGTGTGCTGGAAAGCTTCGCCGACTACCGCGAGGTGAACATCTTCCTGCGGGGCATGGTGCCGCTGGTGGGCTACCCCAGCGACACCGTCTATTACGAGCGCCACGAGCGTCTGGCCGGTGAGAGCCACTACCCGCTGCGCAAGATGCTGGCCCTCGCCTTCGACGGCATCACCAGCCTGTCGAACAAGCCCATCCGCCTCATCACCGGGGCAGGCATCGTGGTCAGCCTCATCAGCTTCATCGGCGTCCTCTGGGCCATCGTGCAGGCGGTCAGGGGCAGCGTCGTGGCCGGCTGGGCCTCCACCATCTGCATCGTCTGCTTCATGGGCGGCGTCCAGCTGGTCTGTCTGGGCGTCATCGGCGAATACGTCGGCAAGATCTACATGGAAACCAAGGCCCGCCCCCGCTACATCATCAGCGAGCGGACATGGGCACCCTACGAAAGGAAGTATCACGGATGAGCAAACAGAGCTGGCGGGGCAGCACCCTGCTGAACCCGGAGCCGCCGGTACTGGTCTCCTGCGGCGGGCTGGACAAGCCCAACCTCATCACCATCGGCTGGACGGGCACCATCTGCACCCAGCCCAGCATGGTGTCCATCAGCGTCCGCCCCGAGCGGTACAGCCACCATCTCATCAAGGAGAGCGGACAGTTCGCCATCAACCTGCCCACCGAGGCACTGGTGAAGTCGGTGGACTGGTGCGGCGTCAGGAGCGGCCGGGACTTCGATAAATTCGCGGCCTGCGGCCTCCATGCCGCCCCCGGCTCGGTGCTGACGGACTGCCCCATCCTCGCCGAAAGCCCCGTCAATCTGGAATGCCGGGTGACGCAGGTCATCCCGCTGGGCAGCCACGACCTCTTCCTCGCCGAAGTCGCCGCCTGCGACGTGGACGAAAGCCTGCTGGACGAGAATGGCAAGCTCTGCCTCGACAAGGCTAGGCTCATCGTCTACAGCCACGGCGAATATCTGGCGCTGGGCAAAAAGCTGGGCACCTTCGGCTACAGCGTCCGGAAGAAAAAGCCGGTGCGCAGACCCCGCAGATAAAACGGAAAAACCGGGAGACATTTTCACGTCTCCCGGTTTCTTTTTACAGGTTCAGAAGCTCCCGCAGGCTCTTCACCGTTCGGCCATGATGGCCGGTGACGGTCTCCGCGTGGAGCAGACTGCTCAGGACGCTCTCCTCCACGCACTCGGCCACGGCCCGGAACAGGGGGTTGATGGCGTCGTCGTGGACCATGCCCATCGGCAGGATGGCCTTTTCCGAGTCATGGGGCACCCGGTTCGCGGTGGTGAAGGCGATGACGATCTCGCCCGAACCGTTTCCGCAGAAGGAGCCGGTGCGGGACAGGCCCACCAGCGCCCGGTGGCAGAGCCGCCGCAGCTGGCGCTCGCTGAGGGGGATGTCCGTCGCCAGCACCGTGATGATGGAGCCTTTGTCCTCGTGGGGCGGGATGCTGGCGTCCAGCAGGGTCTGGATGGGGGTGCCCGCCACCACGAGGTCGTCGAAGACGGCGTGATTGGAGAGCACCAGCGCACCGATGGTGTAGGGCTTCCCGTCCAGCTCCACCACGCGGGAGGCCGAGCCGATGCCGCCCTTCAGGCCATGGCAGCGCATTCCCCGGCCTGCGCCCACCGCGCCCTCGGCGAAGTCGGCGCGGCAGTCGGCCAGCGCGGCCCACACATTTTCCTCGGTGACGTGGAGGCCCCGGATGTCGTTCAGGCCGCTGTCGTTGCACTCACAGACCACCGGGTTGACGCTGCCGGTGGTCTCGCAGATGTCGGGGTTCCGGTCCAGCATATACTTCACCAGCGCCGTCTCCACCGTGCCCACGCTGAGGGTGTTGGTGAAGAGGATGGGCGTCTCCAGCGTGCCCAGCTCCTCGATCTGGACAAGGCCGGTGGTCTTGCCGAAACCGTTGATGACGTGGCTGGCCGCCATCACCTTATCGTGAAAAATATCCCCCGGATGGGGCAGCAGGGCGGTGACGCCGGTCTGGACCTCGCCGTCCGACAGCGTGCAGTGGCCTACCGTAACGCCCGGCACGTCACTGATCTTGTCCAGCGGGCCGCAAGGCAGCTTGCCCACCCGGATGCCCCGGTTCTTCCATTCTGATTCGATTCCCATACAAATTCTCCTTGCAAAAATGCCCTCCTCGTTTCGGGCGGAGAGGGCGTTCTTTGTTTATTCTTCCCCGTGCTCCACCCGCTTGATGGCTCCCAAGTCGTAGGGCGTATTCTGGTAGACGTAGTAGTTCAGCCAGTTCTCATACAGCAGATGTGCGTGAGCGCGCCAGCGGAAGAGGGGCGGCTGGGCAGGGTCGTCCTCCGGGTAGTAGTTCTTCGGCACAGCGATGGGCAGGCCCTTGGCCACATCCCGCTTGTACTCGGCGTCGAGGGTGTACTTGTCGTACTCCGGATGGCCGGTGACGAAGATCTGCCGGCCATTCTCGGTGCTCATCAGGAAGGGGCCTGCCTCGTCGCTCTCGGCGAGGATGCGCAGGGCCTTGCAGTTCAGCACATCCTCACGGGAGATGCCGGTGTGGCGGCTGTGGGGGGCGTAGAACACCTCGTCGAAGCCCCGCACCAGCGGGTTCGAGGGGCGTGTGACCCTGTGCTCGAAGACGCCGAACATCTTCTCGTTCAGCAGCTGCTTGCGGATGCCGTAGTGGTAATAAAGCCCCGCCTGCGCACCCCAGCAGACGTGGAGGGTGGAGTAGACATTCGTCTCGCTGAAGTCCATGATCTCGCACAGCTCCGGCCAGTAGTCCACCTGCTCGAAGTCGATCTTCTCCACCGGTGCGCCGGTGATGATCATGCCGTCGTAGCGGTTATTCTTCACCTCGTCGAAGGTCTTGTAGAACGTCTCGAGGTGGGCCGCCGAGACATGGGTCGCCGCGTGGCTGGCCGTCTGCAGCAGGGTCATGTGCACCTGAAGAGGCGTATTGGCCAGCAGGCGGGCGATCTGCGTCTCAGTCGCAATTTTCGTCGGCATGAGGTTCAGGATGAGGATCTCCAGTGGGCGGATATGCTGGGAGAGCGCCCGTTCCCGGTGCATGACGAAAACATTTTCCTCGTAGAGGGCGTCATAGGCGGGAAGGGTCTTGGGGATGATCAGGGGCATAGCGATTTCTCCTTAGATTTTATCGAGTGCCTGTGCAATATCTGCGATGAGGTCCTCGCTGCTTTCCAGTCCGCAGCTCATCCGCACCAGCTCGGCAGGCACACCGGCAGCAGCCAGCTGCTCGTCGTTCATCTGGCGATGGGTGCTGGAGGCCGGGTTGAGGCAGCAGGTACGGGCATCGGCCACATGGGTCTCGATGGCGGCAAGCTTCAGCTCCTTCATGAAGGTGCTGGCCGCCTCGCGGCCTCCGGCCAGACCGAAGGAGACGACGCCGCAGCTGCCGCTCGGCAGATACTTCTGGGCCAGTGCATGGTAGGGGCTGCTCTCGAGGCCGCAGTAGTTGACGTAGGCCACCTTCGGGTGGGCCTCGAGGAACTTTGCGACGGCCATGCCGTTCTCGCAGTGGCGCTGCATCCGGACATGGAGGCTCTCAAGGCCGAGGTTCAGCATATAGGCGTTCATGGGGGACTGCATCGAGCCGAAGTCCCGCATCAGCTGTGCGGTGGCCTTGGTGATGAATGCCCCCTCCTTGCCAAAGCGCTCGGCGTAGGTGATGCCGTGATAGCTCTCGTCGGGGGTGCACAGGCCGGGGAACTTGTCGGCGTGAGCCATCCAGTCGAACTTTCCGCCGTCCACGATGGCACCGCCCAGCACCGCACCATGGCCGTCCATATATTTGGTGGTCGAGTGGGTCACGATGTCAGCCCCCCACTCGAAGGGGCGGCAGTTGACCGGCGTGGGGAAGGTGTTGTCCACGATGAGGGGTACGCCGTGGGCGTGGGCCGCCTTGGCGAACTTCTCAATGTCCAGCACAGTGAGGGCAGGGTTTGCGATGGTCTCGCCGAACACGACCTTGGTGTTGGGCTGGAAGGCAGCGTCCAGCTCCTCCTCGCTGCACAGCGGGTCCACAAAGGTGGCGGTAATGCCCATCTTCTTCATGGTGACGGAGATGAGGTTGAAGGTGCCGCCGTAGATGGTGCTGGACGCCACGATGTGGTCGCCCGCCTCGCAGAGGTTGAACAGTGCGAAGAAGTTTGCGGCCTGACCGCTGGACGTCAGCATGGCAGCGGTGCCGCCCTCCAGCTCGCAGATCTTTTTCGCCACCAGATCACAGGTGGGGTTCTGCAGGCGGGAGTAGAAGTAGCCGTCGGCTTCGAGGTCGAACAGCTTGCCCATGTCCTCGCTGGTGGCGTACTTGAAGGTGGTGGACTGGATGATGGGGATCTGGCGGGGTTCGCCGTTGCCGGGGGTGTAGCCGCCCTGCACGCAGATGGTATCACGGTTCATTGCAACATACTCCTTTACTGGGTTTGTCTGTATAGCACAATTCCCCGCCAGAGGGCAGGCCTCCGGCGGGGAATCGGTTCGTTAAATTTTGTTCCCTGCTGGAAGCCGAAACCTCTAAGTTTACAACCTACGGTCAGGCCGTCCTTCCATCCAACCTCTCAGTCTCGCATTTGCTCGACAGCTCCCCTTGTAGGGGAGCCTCTGGCGAAGAGAGAAAGCTTTCCGCTATGCCAAAGCCTCCCCTCGTTAGGGGAGGTGGCACGACGACAGCTGTGACGGAGAGGTTGAGCGACCACTTACTTTCTCAGCCGCTTATCGCTCTTGGTCGCCCAGAGGGTGCCGACGGTCTGGAACACCTGCACCATGAGCACCAGCAGCACGACGCAGACGATCATGATGTTGGTCTGATAGCGGTAGTAGCCGTAGGACAGGGCGATCTTGCCCAGACCGCCGCCGCCGATGACGCCGGACATGGCCGAGTAGCCGAGGATGGTGGTCAGGGCAGTGGTCATGCTGGAGATGAGGCCGGGCAGGCACTCGGGGATCATGACCTTGGTGATGATCTGGAAGGGGGTCGCGCCCATGCTCTGGGCTGCTTCCACGACGCCCTCGTCCAGCTCGCGCAGGCTCGTCTCCACGAGGCGGGCCACAAAGGGGAAGGCCGCGACCACCAGCGGAACGATGGTGGCCTTGGTGCCCACGGTGGTGCCCACGATGGCGCGGGTCAGCGGGAAAACGCAGATCATCAGGATGAGGAAGGGCACGCTGCGCAGGATGTTGATGACGATGTTCAGGATGTGCATCAGCCAGCCCGGCAGGGGCAGCACGCCGTCCTTGTCGCCCGCCACCAGCAGAACGCCCAGCGGCAGGCCCAGCACCAGAGAAAATGCCGTAGAGAGGACGGTCACATAGAACGTCTCCCAAATGGCGAAGCCATAATCTGCAAAGCTCATTCTCCGGTCACCTCCTCAACGGTCACACCATTCTGGCTGCGCATATAGCATACAGCCTGCTTTGCCTGTTCGGTATCGCGGGGAAGCTTGAGCAGCATCGAGCCATAGCACTGGCCGCTCAGGTCGCGGGTGTCGGCGCTGAGCACCGACACAAGGATGCCCTTCTCCGCTGCGAGGCTCGCCACCAGCGGCTTTGCGGTGGACGAGCCGTTAAAGGTCACACGCACGACGTGGTCGTCGGGCGCAAAGCTCGAGAGGTCGCGGGCCGCACTGCCGCCGTTGGGGGCGACAAGGCGCTTGGCCGCAGCCGTCTTGGGATTTGCGAAGATCTCGCGCACCTCTCCCTGCTCCACGACCACGCCGCCGTCCAGAATGGCGACCCGGTCGCAGATCTCTTCCACGACACTCATCTGATGGGTGATGACCACCACCGTGATGCCCAGCTTTTTGTTGATGTCCTTGATGAGGGTCAGGATGGCGTGGGTCGTGTTGGGGTCCAGCGCACTGGTGGCCTCATCGCAGAGCAGGACTTTGGGGTCGGTGGCCAGCGCACGGGCGATGGCGATGCGTTGCTTCTGGCCGCCGGAGAGCTGGGCAGGGTAGGCGTTGGCCTTATCGGGCAGGCCCACCATTTCCAGCAGCTCCTTTGCACGCTTTTCGGCGTCGGCCTTCTTCACACCCGCCAGCTCCATCGGGAAGCAGATGTTCTTCAGGCAGCTGCGCTGCATCAGCAGGTTGAACTGCTGGAAGATCATGGTGATGTCCCGGCGGCGCTCCCGCAGGGCGGCGGGAGACAGGGTCTCCATCGCGGTGCCGTCGATGACGACGCTGCCCTCAGTGGGGCGTTCCAGCAGGTTGATGCAGCGCACCAGCGTGGATTTGCCCGCGCCCGACATACCGATGATGCCGTAGATGGAGCCATCGGGGATGGTCAGGTCGATGTCCTTCAGCGCATTCACCGCGCCGTCCTTCATCTGGAAAGTCTTGGAAAGGTGTTTGATCTCGATCACAGTTTACTCCTTAGTAGGGTCTTAACCCTCGATGGGGGCAAGGCTGTCCTGCTTGCCGCCGTAGATGCCCATCGGCTCGACGTGGATGCCGGCGACCGTCACCAGATGGGTGCCCTTCTCCTCATTGAAGTTGTCCAGATACGGCTGATGCTGGAAGTAGTTGGTGTCGCACTGGCCGTCCTCGACGATGGTGTTGGGGATCACATAGTCGTCGTACTCCTGAATGTCCAGCGTGATGCCCTTGGCGGCCAGAATGTCCTTGCAGACTTCCAGCACCTCGCAGTGGGGAGCGGGGGTAGCGGCGCAGCTGACGGTCTCGCCGTTCAGTGCGTCATAGTCGATGGAAGAATCGTAGCCGTCGGTGGGGTTCTCGACGACGGAGACGACAGCGCCCTTGTAGTTTTCATCCATGAAGTCCTTGACCTGCTGGCTCTGCAGAGCAGCCACCAGAGCCTTGATCTTCGGCTCGTTCTCGTTGCCCTCCTTGCAGACCAGCACGTTGACGTAAGCAGAGGAGCCGTCCTCCATGGCCAGAGCATCGGTCATGGGGTCCAGACCAGCGGAGATGGCGTAGTTGGAGTTGATGACCGCATAGTCCTCGTCCTGCAGGACGTTGGGCACCTGAGCAGCCTCGACCTCATCGACGGTGACATTCAGGGGGTTCTCCTCGATGTCGTTCTTGGTGGCGGTCAGACCGGCGTCTGCCTTCAGCTTGAAGAAGCCGTTCTTCTCCAGCAGTGTCAGGGCGCGGGCCTCGTTGGTGGTGTCGTTGGGGACAGCGACCTTGATCTTGTCCAGCTTTGCAGCAGCGGAAGCAGCCTCAGAAGAAGCAGCGCCGGAAGCAGCAGAGCTTGCGGTGGAGGAAGAGCCGCCGCAGGCGGTCAGGGCAGCAGCAGCGGCTGCAACACCAGTAACTTTCAGAAAATCACGACGAGTAATCATAGTTTTGTTCCCTCTCTATTGTTTGGATAAAATGTACAGCGGCGCGGCACAGTCCGCGCCAGCTCTGGCCGGAAGCTCGAAAAAAGCCCCCGTCCCTGTCAGCTCTGCGCTGCACAAGGACGGAGGCCTGAAACTTCCGTGGTACCACCTTGGTTCGCAGCATCCTCACAGACGCTGCCTCAAAACTGCGGCAGAAACTCTTTCTGCTTACAGCCGGACGCTTTAACGGGCGCACCCGTCGCGGACTAGTGCTCTTGCTCGTCGTCCGCGCAGCTCCAAGACCATTTTCAGCTCCCTGTTTCCTGCCCTTTTCCATCCTCCGGGCTTTCTGGTAAGGCTCATGCGAAAGCTTACTCTTCTCTTCACAGCCATTTTTGTGATATTGCGTTTATTGTACTCGCCTTGACAGGATTTGTCAACCCTTACAACAAACTTTTCTGGTAGGGAATTAAATTTTTTTCGCCCGGCAGACAAAAATGCCCCCGCGCGAGGTGCGCGGAGGCATTTTGGAAAACGTGATTTAGCCCTGCTCCTGCTGTGCCTTCTTGGCTTCCAGCGCCAGAATGGCATCGCGGCGGCTCAGGTTGATGCGGCCCTGCTGGTCGATGTCCGTCACCTTGACGACGATGGCATCGCCCACGGCGACCACATCCTCCACCCGCTCGACCCGCTTGGTATCCAGCTTGGAGATGTGGACGAGGCCCTCCTTGCCCGGAGCGATCTCGACGAAGGCGCCGAAGTTCATCAGACGGGTGACTTTGCCCTTGTAGATGGCACCGATCTCGGGGTCCTCCACGATGGTCCTGATGGTAAAGATGGCCCGCTTTGCGTCCTCCTGATCCACCGCAGAGACGAAGACATGGCCGTCCTCCTGCACGTCGATCTTGCAGTTGCAGGTGGCACAGATGTCCTGAATGACCTTGCCGCCCTTGCCGATGACGTCCTTGATCTTATCGGTGGGGATCATCATGCTGAACATCTTGGGTGCCCAGCGGCTCAGCTCATGGCGAGGCTCGGCGATGACCGGCTTGATGATCTCATCGAGGATGTACAGACGGCCCTTGCGGCACTTCTCGAAGGCCTCGGCGATGATGTCGTAGGTCAGGCCGTCGATCTTGATGTCCATCTGGATGGCGGTAATGCCCTTGCGGGTGCCGCCCACCTTGAAGTCCATGTCGCCGTGGAAGTCCTCGACGCCCTGAATGTCCAGCATGGTCATCCAGCGGTCGCCCTCGGTGATAAGGCCGCAGGAGATGCCGGCGACCGGGGCCTTGATGGGCACGCCTGCGTCCATCAGGGCCAGCGTAGAGCCGCAGATGGAAGCCTGCGAGGTAGAGCCGTTGGAGGACAGGACCTCAGACACGCAGCGGATGGTATAAGGGAACTCCTCCAGAGAGGGCAGCACGGGCACGAGAGCACGCTCGGCCAGTGCGCCGTGGCCGATCTCGCGGCGGCCGGGGCTGCGGGGTGCGCGGGCCTCGCCGACGGAGTACGGCGGGAAGTTGTAGTGGTGGATGTACCGCTTGGTCTGCTCGTCGGTCAGGTCATCCATGAGCTGGTTGTCCTTGGTGCCGCCGAGGGTGCAGGTGGTGAGCACCTGCGTCTGGCCACGGGTGAACATACCGGAGCCATGCACGCGGGGCAGGATGCCGACCTCTGCGGCCAGCGGACGGATCTCGTTGATGCCGCGGCCATCCACACGCTTGCCCTCATCCAGCAGCCAGCGGCGGACGACGTACTTCTGCATCTTGTAGCTGACGAGGTCGAGGTCGGCGTCGGTCAGGTCGGGGTACTCCTCGGCGATCTTGTCCATGATGGGCAGCAGGGCGGCGTCACGCACATTCTTGTCGTCGGTGTCCATGGCGGCCTTGAAGTCGTCCAGATACTTCTCCTTGATGGCATGGAACATATCCATATCGAGGCCCACGACCTGAAAATCGATCTTCGGCTTGCCGCGCTCGGCCACGATGCTGTTGATGAAGCCGATGACCTTCTTGATCTCCACATGAGCGGCCTTGATGGCGTCCAGCATGGTGTCCTCATCCACCTCGTTGGCACCGGCCTCGATCATGACGATCTTGTCCATGGTGGCGGCAACGGTCAGGGCCAGGTCGCTCTTTCTGCGCTGCTCCTGCGTGGGGTTCAGGACGATCTCGCCGTCCACCAGACCCACCTGCACGCCGCCGATGGGGCCGTTCCAGGGGATCTCCGACACAGCAGTGACCAGCGAAGCGCCGATCATACCGGCGATCTCGGGGCTGCAATCGGGGTCAAGGCTCATGACGGTCATGGTGATGCAGACGTCGTTGCGCATCTCCTTGGGGAACAGGGGGCGCATGGGGCGGTCCACGACGCGGCTGGTCAGGATGGCGCGCTCGCCGGGGCGGCCCTCACGGCGCATGAAGCTGCCGGGGATGCGGCCTGCGGCGTAGAGCTTTTCCTCGTACTCCACGTTCAGGGGGAAGAAATCGACGCCTTCGCGGGGCTTGGGGCTCATGACCACGTTGCACATCACGCAGGTCTCGCCGTAGCGGATGAGGGCGCTTGCGTTGGACAAGCCGCACATCTTGCCCATTTCCACCTTGAAGGGGCGGCCTGCCAGCGTAGTCTCGTAAACTTTGAAGTTGTCAAAGTTTTCTTTGCGGGAACCAAATTCGATTGCCATTTGGTTTGCCTCCTTATGTCCGTTTGATATTCCAAAAGGCTGCCCGCCGCGCATCATAGCAATAAATCCAGCGTCCGTGCCAAGGCACAGGCGCTCGATTTACTGCTGCAACACGCAGCAGCGGCCTATTTGTTCCAGAGTTTGGGATACAAGGGAAAATCCAACAAAAAAGAGCAAAGGGCAGGCACCACATTGCGGTACCTGCCCTCTGTTTTCTATTACTTACGCAGACCCAGAGTTGCGATCAGAGCACGGTAACGCTCGATGTCCTTCTTCTGGAGGTAGGCCAGCAGATTGCGGCGGCGGCCAACCATCTTCATCAGACCACGGCGGCTGTGGTGATCGTTCGGGTTCTTCTTCAGATGCTCGTTCAGCTCGTTGATGTGAGCGGTCAGCAGAGCGACCTGAACCTCGGGGGAGCCAGTGTCCTTCTCGGTCAGAGCGACTTTGGCCATAACTTCCTGCTTGTTCATAGTAACAGTACCTCTTTACAAAATTTTATTTGCCGACGGCACAGCAGCGGGAAAACGGTACTCCCGGATGGGCATACTCCCAGCCCCGTATCGCGGTAACAGTGCTAGTATAACAGAAACGACCGTAAAAAGCAAGAAAAATTTTTACAGATGCGCAAAAATGAGGATATTGTTTTTCTGTCGAGTCATGGTATAATCTGTCTGTTATCAAAATGAGGTATCTCTATATGTTATGTGAATTTTCCCGCCGCAGCTTCCTGAAAGGGAGCGCAGCCGCCGCAGCAGCGCTGGCCTGCCCGCTCTGCCCGGCCGATGCCGCTCCTTCCCCATCCGAAAACGGCCTGTTCTCCCCCGTCACGCCCCTCCGCCCGACTCAGTATGGCCCGGTGCGGGGCAGGGCGCGGGAGGATGGCACCCTCTGCTGGTACGGCATCCCCTACGGGGCCGCACCCACAGGCGAGGACCGCTGGACATCCCCCCGAGAGCCTGCCCGCTGGCGGACGGTGCGGGACTGCACCGCCCCCGCCCCGGCAGCGTATCAGTACACCAGCTTCCCCCTCGGCACCGAGGACTGTCTGACGCTGGACATCTGCTCTGCCCCGGAGGCCCGGAAGCGGCCCGTCCTCGTCTATCTCCATGGCAGCGCTTTCTCCGGCTCGCCGCAGGAGCTGCCCGGCAGCGCACTTGTGCGGGACACCGGCTGCGTCTTCGTGGCCCTCAGCTACCGGCTGGGGCTGTTCGGCTGGAACTGTCTGCCCGCCCTTACTACCGGTTCAGACGCCGCCGGAAACTTTGCCCTGCTGGACATCCTCCGGGCACTGGACTGGGTGAAGGAGAACATCCACCACTTCGGCGGTGACGGGGCCAACATCACTCTCTGCGGCTTTTCCGACGGCGGACGGATGGCGGCTGCCCTCGCGGCCAGCCCCCTCTCCCGGGGCCGTTTCCAACGAGCCGTTGCGCTCTCGGGCGGCTGGTCTCTGGCCGACCCGGACGCTTCGGCCCATCAGCTGGCCGAGCGCTTCGCGCCGCTGGCCGTGGAGGACGGCCTGTTTGCCGACCCGGCTTCCGCCGCCGGATGGCTGCTGACGCCGGGGGCTGACGTCCGGGAGTGGCTCTGCGACCTCGAACCGGCCCGCATCGCGGCCCTCGGTGCGCCCTCCATCCTCTATGCCGACGAGGCGCTGCTCCCCCGGAATGCCCGGAGCGCCGTCCCCCTCCTGCTCCTGAGCAGCGCTACTGAGTTCAGCGGCCTCGTCCGGGACGACCTGCGGCCCGCCTCCGGCCCGGCCCGGGCCTACGCCGTCCGGTACGGCTCGGCCCTCTGCCGGTGGAGCAGCACCGAGGCCGTGGCCGTTGCGCTGGGCGGCAGCGCACCGGTCTGGCTGGGCCTCATCGACTACGGCGGGGCCGACAGCCGCACCGTCCTCCCGGGCCTCGGCTCCTTCCACGGCATCCTGCTGGCCCTTTTGTCGGGCGAGAGCAGCTTCTCCCGCTGCGCCGACCTCTCCTCCGAGGGTGCACAGGCCCTCTCTTCCCGCCTGAAGCAGTTCCTCGCCGATTTCATGACCAGCGGCACCCCGGGCTGGGCGGAATGGACGCCCCAGAGCCGCACCGTCCTCCGCCTCGACGCGGACAGCACTGCGTGCTTTTCCTCCCTCTCTGCCTACCCCGACACCCGGGAGAGCATCCGCGCCGCGATGGCCGCAGACGCCTCCCTCTCCGACGCCGAAAAAGAGACCGTGGAGCACCTTTACCTCTCGGGCTTCTACTTCTGACCAAGCAGAAAGCACCCCGCCGATGCAAGCGCATCAGCAGGGTGCTTCTTTCTTTTTGTTCAGCGGACGGTGCCGTCACTCCGCAAAGTATTCCTGTGCGCGCTTCGCGGCGTGGTCGATGCAGCCCCGCAGCTCGTCCAGCGTGTCGAACTTTTTGCTGGGGCTGAGGTAGGCGTGGAACTCCACCACCGGGTCGGTGCCGTAAAGGTCGCCGGTAAAGCCCGGGATGAAGGTCTCACAGGTCACTTTGCTCTCGTCGCTGTTGACGGTGGGCCGGGTGCCGAGGCCAGTGGCCGAAGGATACCAGTGCTCTCCGATCTTGGTGCGGGTGATATAGATGCCGTACCGGGGCAGCTGGAAGCCCTGCGGATAGATCTGGTTGATGGTGGGCACCCCCAGCGTCCGGCCAAGACCCGCCCCGTGGTGCACCGTGAAGCGGATGGCGTAGGGCATCCCCAGCATGGCGTTGGCCGCCGGGATGTCGCCGCCCTCCAGAGCGGTGCGGATGCGGGTGGAGGAAACCGGCTTCTCCTCGAACTGTGCCATCGGCAGGACGATCACCTCCACACCCAGCGGTGCGCAGAGCTGACGCAGCAGCTCCGGCGTGCCCGCCGCCTTGGCACCGAAGGTGAAGTTCTCGCCGCAGAACAGCGCCCGGGCGTTGCAGTCCCGGATGATGCCCAGCACGAACTGCTCGGGCGTCATGGCCTTGATCTCCTCGAAATCGGGGCAGAGGTAGTGCTCGACGCCGAGGCTGGCGATGAGGGCGTGCTTGTCCTCGGTGGAGAGCAGCCGCTTGCCCTTCATCTTGTTCTCGGCGGGCAGGCGGAAGGTGAAGACCACCGGGGCCGCGCCATGGGCTTTGGCCCACTCCACCGCGCTGCCGATGACAGCCCGGTGGCCGATGTGGATGCCGTCAAAAAAGCCCATTGCCACAGCAGAGCCGTGGGCACCGCCCAGCGCAAGCGGCGCAAGCTGCGAATAGATCTGCATGAATGTTTAGTCCTTTTCGTTTCTCTCTACGAAGAGTTTTTCGACCTTGAGCACGCCGCCGGTGATCTTTGCAAGCCCGAGGAACTGTCCCCCGGCGCTGCGCACGCGGTAGCGGCCATCTGCCGCCGGGTAGCGGCTGGTGGGGCAGCCATTGTAAAGATGCTGCTCCACCCTCGGCTCCACCACCAGCAGGGGCAGAGATTCGAACACGCTCTCCACCGGCAGCATCAGCGCCTGCAGCGCCTCGGGGCCTGCGTCCTTCGCGGCCTGGATCTCTTCCAGCGTGTGGGCGTCGGCCTCGGTGTAGACGCCTGCCGTCGTCCGGCGCAGAGCGCTCATGGTGCCCTTCTGGCCCATCGCAGCAGCGATGTCCTCCAGCAGGGTACGGATATAGGTGCCCTTGGAGCAGCGGACCGTGAGGACGTATTCGTCCTCCGCCGGGCTGCCGCCGTACCGGATGTCCAGTATCTCGATGGGGCGGGCCTTCCGCTCCACGGTCACGCCCTCGCGGGCCAGCTTATAGAGGGGCTGGCCGTTGAGCTTGACCGCCGAATACATGGGCGGCGTCTGCATCTGCGGGCCGAGGAACCGGGGCAGCACCGCCAGCAGCTCGGCCTCACCCGCCGTCACCGGGGCCGTTTCCAGCACGGTGCCGGTGATGTCGCCGGTGTCGGTGCGCAGCCCCAGCTTCAGCCGGGCGCAGTAGGTCTTGGTGTGGTCGAGCTGAAGGTCCACAGCCTTGCTGGCCCCGCCGCAGAACACCGGCAGAACGCCGGTGGCCATGGGGTCGAGGGTGCCGCTGTGGCCCAGCTTGCGGGTACCGAGGATGCCGCGCAGCTTGGCGATGACGTCGAAGCTGGTCCAGTCCATCGGCTTATCTACGATCAGGATGCCCTGCATCAGCCTTCCTCCTGCATCTCGGGGCGGTCAAGCTCCGCCTGCACTTCGGCCAGAATGGCGTTCTTGGCGTTGTCGAGGTTGCCCAGCAGCTCACAGCCCGCCGCGCGGGTGTGGCCGCCGCCGCCCAGACGCCGCGCGATGGCGCAGGCGTCCACGCCCTTGGCGGTGCGCACGCTGATGCGGTAGCTGCCGCCGGGCTGCTGGCGGAGCAGCAGCCCCACTTTGACGCCCTCGATGCTGATGGGCAGGCTGGTCAGTTCCTCCAGATCCGCAGGGTCCACGCCGCTCTGCTCGATCTCGTCGCGGGTGAGGTACATCAGGGCGCAGCGGTCGTCCAGATGATATTCCAGATGGTTGCGGGCGATGCGCTCGGCCTCCATCCGCTCCCGGGGCTTGGTGTCAAAGAGCAGAGTGTTCAGCTCTTCCAGCTGTGCGCCCGCCAAGATGAGCTTCGCCGCCACAAGGTGGGTGTTGGCCGTGGTGGACGAGAAGCGGAAGCAGCCGGTGTCAGTGGCAAGGCCGGTGTAAAGGCAGTTGGCGATGAGGGGGGTGATCTCCACGCCCATCTCGCTGATGACCTCATACAAAAGCTCTGCCGCTGCGGCCGCGCTGCCGTCCAGCAGGGTGAAGTCCGCATAGCCGCTGTTGCCCGCGTGGTGGTCGATGCAGAGATCGATGTGTCGGGTATATTGGGGCACGCCGTTGTTTTCGCCGAAGAGCTGCACGCTGGCAACGTCCACGGCCACGACGGTCTTCGGCTCGAAGCCGCCCCGGAACATCACCGGCGCGGTAAAGCTGTAGCGGGAGGGCACTGCATCGGAGCAAAGGACAGCCGCCGTCTTGCCCAGCGCCTTGAGCGCGTGGCAGAGGGCGCTGCCGCAGCCGATGGTGTCGCCGTCCGGGTTTTTATGACACAGGATCAAAATGTTGTCCGCAGCACAGAGGCGCTGGGCCATCTGCTGCACATTGAGCTGTTCTGTCATTCGATGGATCATCCTTTCCGCAGCGCTGGATTTATTCCTCGGTCTCGGCGGGCTGAGTCTCCTCGGCATCGCCATTCACATTCAGCGTGCGGAGCAGCTCGTTGATGTGGGCTGCATAGGCGGCACCGTCGTCCTCCACAAAGATGAAGCGGGGTGCCTTGCGGATGTGCATCTTCTTACTCACTTCGGTGCGCACATGGCCTGCGGCGCGGTTCAGGGCCTCGATGGCAGGCTTGGGGCCGTCCTCGCGGCCCATCACGCTCACATAAACCTTTGCCACGTCCAGATCCGGCGTCACATCCAGCCGGGTGACGGTCAGCAGACCGCCCTCCAGCCGCGGGTCCTTCAGCCGTCCGATGATGGCGATCAGCTCACGCTTCATGTCCTGCGCCAGACGGCCCATATTTTTCTGAGACATAGTTTCTCCTCTAAAAAGTCTGTTATCACCGCCCGATGGGCGGTGATAACAGTACCTTCAACTCTTAGTCGCGGTATTCTTCCATCTTGAAGGCCTCGTAGACGTCGCCTTCCTTGACGTCGGCAAACTTTGCCAGAGTGACGCCGCACTCGTAACCCTCGGCCACTTCCTTGGCGTCGTCCTTGAAGCGCTTCAGCGATGCGATCTCGTCCTCGGTGATGACGATGCCGTCACGGACGACGCGCACCTTGCTGTCGCGGGTGATCTTGCCGCTGGTGACGCGGCAGCCTGCGACGGTGCCGACGTTGCTGATCTTGTAGACCTGACGGACCTGCAGCTCACCCAGAGACACCTCGCGGAACTTGGGAGCCAGCATACCCTTCATAGCGTCGGTGACGTCGTTGATGGCGTCGTAGATGACGCGGTACATCCGCATCTCGACCTTGGTGGCCGCAGCTTCTTCCTTCGCCACATTGTCGGGGCGGACGTTGAAGCCGATGATGATAGCGTTGGAGGCGTCGGCCAGATCGACGTCGGACTTGCTGATGGCACCGACACCGGCGTGGATGACGCGGACGCGGACCTCCTCGTTGGAGATCTTCTCGAGGCTCTGCTTGACGGCCTCGGCGGAACCCTGCACATCCGCCTTGACGACGATGGCCAGCTCCTTCATGTCGTTCTGTGCCATCTGGCTGAACAGGTTATCCAGCGTGACCTTCTGGAAGGAGGAGAACTGCTTCTCCTTGGCGGCGGCAACACGCTGCTCGGCCAGCTCACGAGCCAGACGCTCGTCCTCGACGGCCTCGAACAGGTCGCCGGCCTCCGGCACAGCGGTCAGACCGGTGATCTCCACGGGGGTGGAGGGGCCTGCGTCGTTCAGCAGCACGCCCTTGTCGCTGCGCATGGTGCGCACGCGGCCCACAGCGGTACCGGCGATGATGACATCGCCGGAGTGGAGGGTGCCGTTCTGCACCAGAATGGTAGCGATGGGACCCTGGCCCTTATCCAGACGGGCCTCGACGACAGCACCCTTGGCGCGGCGGTTGGGGTTGGCCTTCAGCTCCATGACCTCAGCCTCCAGCGCGATGCGCTCCAGCAGGTCGTTGATGCCCATGCCGGTCAGGGCAGAGACGGGGATGCAGGCCACGTCGCCGCCCCAGTCCTCGGTGATGATGCCGTACTTGGTCAGGCCTTCCATCACACGCTCGGGGTTGGCGGTGGGCTTATCCATCTTGTTCATGGCCACGATGAGCTTGACGTTGGCAGCCTTGGCGTGGTTGATGGACTCGACGGTCTGGGGCATGATGCCGTCATCGGCAGCAACGACCAGAACGGCGATGTCGGTCATGTTGGCGCCGCGGGCACGCATGGAGGTGAATGCCTCATGGCCCGGGGTATCGAGGAAGGTGATGAGGCTGTCGTTGACCTTGACCTGATAGGCGCCGATGGCCTGCGTGATGCCGCCGGCCTCGCCTGCGGTGACGTTGGTCTTACGGATGGCGTCGAGGATACTGGTCTTGCCGTGGTCAACGTGGCCCATGACGCAGACGACCGGGGGACGGGTGACGAGGTCTTCCTGTGCGTCCTCCTCCTGCGTGAACAGGCGCTCTTCGATGGTGACATGGACTTCCTTCTCGACCTTGGCGTGGAACTCCTCGGCCAGCAGAGAAGCGGTATCGAAGTCGATGACGTCGTTGATGGCGTGCATCTCGCCCATCTGCATGAACTTGGCGATGACCTTGCCTGCCTGCTGCTTCAGGCGGGCGGCCAGCTCGCCGACGGTGATCTCATCGGGGATAAGGACCTTCAGCTGTGCGTTGCGGGCCTTTTCCAGCTGGATGCGCTGCAGACGCTCGAACTCGGTCTCGCGCTTGCCCTTCTGGAACTGCTGGCGCTGGCGCTGGCCGCGCTGGGTGAACTTCTGCTTGTTGCCCTGCGGGGTGGGCTTGCGGCGGTTCTCAGTGTTCTTGGTGGAGGCCAGATCGTCGTAGCGGGCATCGAAGCGGTCCACGTTCATATCGACAGTGCGGGTGTCCACCGTCACCTGATTGTCCTCGCGGCGGACGGAGACGGACTGTGCAGGGGCAGCGACGGCCTTTGCGCCGGTCTCGCGGGCCAGATCCTGCAGGGAGACGGTCTTCTCCTCCCGCTTCTTGTGCTGCTCGGGCTTCTTGCCGTTGTCGTGCTTGGCGGCGGGCTTTGCCTCAGCCTTTGCAGGCTCGGACTTTTTCTCGCTCTTGGCCTCCGGCTTCTTCTCCGCCTTCGGCTCTGCCTTCTTCTCGGCAGGCTTCTTCTCGGCAGACTTCGCCTCGGCCTTGGGGGCCTTGGCGCTGTTCAGGAACTCATCGAGGTTCTTGACGCTGTTGTCCTTGCTGAACTTCTCCAGCAGGTAGTTCAGCTCGTTCTCCTCCAGAGTGGAGCTGTTCTTCTTGCCGGTGCTGCCCATGGCGTTCAGTTCATCGAGGACCTTCTTGGCAGAGATGCTCAGGTCCTTTGCAAAATCGCTCACTTTATATTTTACGGTCATTCGCTCATATCCTCCTCATTTTGAATCGCTCCGCACGCCGTCAGCCGGTCAAAGCAGAGCTTGGCGAGGTTGCGGTCGGTGACAGCATACACGGCCACCGGTTTGCGGCTGATGTCAGCCAGCTTATCCTGTGTCAGCGGCATGGGGATGACGTCCACCATATCGCCCACAGCGTAGTTGAGCCGCTGCACGGTCTTGGCGCTGGCGTCCGACGCGGTCATGACCAGCCACGCCTTGCCCTTGACGACGGCCTCCTCCACTGCATCGAAGCCCATGGTCAGTGCGCCCGCCTTGCGGCAGAGGCTCACGGCCTGAAACAGGGCCTCTTTCGGCTCGAGGGCCGGTTTTTCGGGGGCGTTATGCTTCTTTGCCATCGCGGTCAGCCTCCTTTTCCACTTCCACACCGGCCAGCTGCTGGGCCAGTGCATCGTATACCTCGGCGGGGACCGGCTGCTCAAAGCAGCGTTCCAGCGCCTTCTTCTTCTTTGCCTTTGCAAGGCAGGCGGCATCCGGGCAGAGGTAAGCACCGCGGCCGGGCTTCTTGCCCACGGGGTCGATGCTGATCTCTCCGCTGGGTGCGCGCACCACACGCACCAGCTCCTTCTTGGGGCGGCTGGTCATGCAGCCGATGCACTGGCGGGCAGGGATCTTTTTTTGTGCCATCCGGTTTTCCCTCCTTCGGCAGGTGTTCTGCGCTTATTCTGCGGCGGTGTCTTCGGTCTTCTCCGCCTCGGCAGCCTTCGGCTCTTCCTCGCCGTAGTAGCCGCTCTCGGGGCGGATGTCGATGTTGTAGCCGGTCAGGCGGGCGCACAGACGGGCGTTCTGGCCCTTGTTGCCGATGGCAAGGCTCAGCTGCTGGTCAGGCACGGTCACGCGGCAGGAGCGGGTCTCGCCGGGCAGAAGCTCGACCTTGACCACCTTGGCGGGGCTGAGGGCAGCGGAGATGAACTCGGAGACATCCTCGCTCCACTTCACGATGTCGATCTTCTCGCCGCCCAGCTTCTCGACCACAGCGGCCACACGGTCGCCGTGGGGGCCGATGCAGGCGGAGACGGGGTTGACGTTGGGGTCCTTGGACCAGACAGCCATCTTGGTGCGGGCACCGGCCTCGCGGCTGATGGCCTTGACCTCGACGGTGCCGTCATAGATCTCGGGCACTTCCAGCTCGAACAGACGCTTGACGAGGCCGGGGTGGGTGCGGCTGATCATGACGCGGGGGCCGCGCTCGCTGGCCACCACATCCACGATGTAGACCTGCAGCATCTGGCCCTCGGTGTACACCTCGCCGGGCACCTGCTCGTTGCGGGGCAGGATGGCCTCGCCGCCCTTGCCCAGATCGAGGGCAACGATGCCCTTCTCGGGGTCAACGCGGGTGACGGTGGCCTGCACGATGTCGTGGGCGCGGGACTGGATCTCGCTCAGCTGCTGGCTGCGCTCGGCCTCACGGATGCCCTGACGGATGACGTGCTTTGCGGTCTGGGCGGCGATGCGGCCGAAGTCCTTGGTCTTGAGGGGGGTCACGACCCGGTCGCCCACCTGATAGCTCTTGCGGATGTGCTGTGCCTCGGTGATGCCGATCTCGCTGTGCTCGTCGTACCAGTCCTCGTCGGCCACGACGTCCTGAATGAGGGCGACGTTGAACTTGCCGGTCTCGGGGTCGATCTCGACCATGACGTGGTCGTCTTCGACCTCATAGTTCTTCTTCACGGCAATGATGATAGCAGCCTTGATCTTGTCGATCAGGTACTCTGCCGTAATGCCGCGCTCGTGCTCCAGCATGGAGAGAGCTTCAAAAAATTCGTTGTTCGCTGCTGCCATTTTTCGGGTTCCTCCTAGTTTATATTGTATCTTCTCTCGGTTCCTCTTTGGCTCTCCCCCGGGAGAGCTGTTTTCAGTCAAACAGGTGTTCATCATCACAGAGATGGACGCTGGATGCAGCGCTCACCTCAAAGCTCACCGGGCCGTTCTCGGTCTCGACCGTGACGGTGCTGCCCTCACGGCCTTTGAGGATGCCGGCAAACTCGCGCACGCCGTCGGCGTTGGGGCGGATGAGCTTGACGCCGATCTTTTCGCCTTTGAGCGCCTCGTAGTGCTCCGGGCGGGTCAGCTTGCGGCCAAGGCCGGGGCTGCCCACCTCGAGATAATAGCTCTGGTCGATGGGGTCTGCCTCATCGAGGATGGGGTCCAGCGCGTGGGACACTTCCGCACAGGTGTCGGTGTCCATGGTGCCGTCCTTGTCGATGAGCACGCGAAGATACCAGTCCGGCCCTTCCTTCTCAAAGACCACATCCCACAGGCGCAGGCCCATGCCCTCCACGGTGGGGCGGACAAGCGCTTCGACTCTCTGGGCGGTATTGCCGCCAGACTGCTTCGCCATAAAAAACCTCCAAACAAACAAGAAAAGCGGACCTTGCGGCCCACTTTCCAATAAAACTATAGCGTACTACTAGAATATAGCATACTCTTGCGAATTATGCAAGCTTTTTCGTGAAAAATCCTCTTCTCACAGCACCCAGACGCCGTCGCGGAAGAGTTCCACGGTGCGGCCGTCGCGGCATTTGCCGGTGATATGGCTGTCCTCCGCGCCGACCATGACATCCTCGTGGATGGTGGACTGGTTCATGCCCCGGGCCAGCAGCTCGTTCTTCGACAGGCGGGTGCCGTTCTCGGTGGTGCCGGGGTAGCTGGCACCGAAGGCGATGTGGCAGGCAGCGTTCTCGTCGAAAAGGGTGCTGTAGAACAGCGCGCCGCTGCGGTTGATGGGGCTGGAGGCGGGCACCAGCGCCACCTCGCCGATGCTGCGTGCGCCCTCGTCGGTGTCCAGCAGCTGGCCCAGCAGCTCTGCGCCCTCCTCAGCCCCGTGCTCCACGACCCGGCCATCCTTGAAGGTGACGTGGAAGCCCTTGATGAGCTGGCCGTTGAAGACGTAGGGCTTGGTGCCATAGACGATGCCGTCCACCTTGTCCTTGTGGGGCGCGGTGAAGACCTCCTCAGTGGGAATGTTGGGCAGGAAGACCACGCCCTTCTCGCTGACGCTGGCGGCGCTCTCCCAAGTGGCCTTGTCGGCGATGCCCACGGTCAGGTCGGTGCCGTTGGCGCTCTCGAAGTGGACGCTCTCGAGGTCGAGGGCGTTCATCTTGTTTTTCAGGTCGGTCAGGCGGTCGAGATGGGCCTTCCACTCGTTGACCGGGTCGCCGTTCGTCACCCGGCAGACGTCGAAGATGAGCTTCCAGAGCTTCTCGACGGCGGCAGCCTCGTCCAGCTCCGGGAACATCTTCTTGGCCCACGGGGCACTGGGCATGGCGGCGATGGACCACTGGACACGGTCGTTCATGGTGTACTCCCGCCACGGGGCCATGAACTTGCGCTGACCGGCGTTCACCCGGCTGATCTTCGCACCGTCCAGACCGGCGTAGACCTCGGGGTCGTCGGCGTGGATGTGGAGGACGCAGACGCCGCCCTCGCTCTCGGCGTAGTCGAGATAGCGGCGCAGCTGCCACGACTTGAAATCGCTCAGAGCCTCCTCGCTGCCCAGCTCCATCCGGCTGCGGGAGACGTCGTTGTCGCTCCAGTTCACCAGCACGTCACGGGCACCGGCCTCGTAGGCGCTGCGCACACACAGACGGGCCAGCGGAGCGGCCTCGAGGCAGCAGTTGATGATGAGGGTCTGGCCCGGCTGAGGGTTCACGCCCACCCGGACGATGAAATCGGCATATTTTTTCAGAAGAATGTCAAAGTTTTCCACAAAGATTCCTTTCTGCCGTGCAGAACACGGCGGTGCATTTTCTGATTAACAGTATAACCGCTCCGGCCGGAATTGTCCACTGGCGAAAAACAAAACAGACGTTTCTTCCGGTTGAAAAATCGGGAAACGTCTGCTCTTGAATAAAGGAACCCGGGTTGCGGCTCCCAGCGTCTGCCCTTTACTAAATCACAGCCCCGCCGAAATTGCAACGGCGGGGCTGTTTTTCACTCACAAAAGTAAGTTTTTATCAGAACTCGATCTTGCTCTCGATGTAGCTCTTCAGCTCGGAGATGGGCATACGCACCTGCTCCATGGTGTCGCGGTCGCGGACGGTGACGCAGTTGTCGGCTGCGATGCCCTTGGCCTCGTCGCCCACGGTGTCGAAGTCCACGGTGATGCAGTACGGGGTGCCGATCTCATCCTCGCGGCGGTAGCGCTTGCCGATGGAGCCGGTGTCGTCGTAGTCCACCATGAAGTACCTGCTCAGCTCGTTGCGGATCTCCATGGCCTTGTCGCCCAGCTTCTTGCTCAGGGGCAGAACGGCGCACTTGTAGGGAGCCAGAGCCGGATGCAGGTGCAGGACGGTGCGGATGTCCTCCTTGCCCTTGCTGTCGGTCAGGTGCTCCTCGTCGTAGGCCTCGCACAGGAAGGCCAGAGCCACACGGTCACAGCCCAGAGACGGCTCGATGACGTAGGGGATGTAGTGCTCATTGGTCTCGCTGTCGAAATACTCGAGGCTCTTGCCGGAGGCCTCCTGATGGCGGGTCAGGTCGTAGTTGGTGCGGTCTGCGATGCCCCACAGCTCGCCCCAGTCGGTGAACGGGAAAGCGTACTCGATATCGGTGGTAGCGCGGCTGTAGAAGGCCAGCTCGGCAGGCTCGTGGTCACGCAGGCGCAGATGCTCCTTCTTGATGCCAAGGCTCAGCAGCCAGTTCTCGCAGTAGTCCTTCCAGTAGCTGAACCACTCGAGGTCGGTACCGGGCTTGCAGAAGAACTCGCACTCCATCTGCTCGAACTCGCGGGTGCGGAAGGTGAAGTTGCCCGGGGTGATCTCGTTGCGGAAAGCCTTGCCCACCTGACACACGCCGAAGGGCAGCTTGCGGCGGGTGGTGCGCTGGATGTTGGCAAAGTTGACGAAGATGCCCTGTGCGGTCTCGGGGCGGAGATAGCAGGTCGAAGAGCTGTCCTCGGTGACGCCGATGGCGGTCTTGAACATCAGGTTGAACTTACGGATGGGGGTGAAGTCATGCTTGCCGCAGACGGGGCAGACGATGTCCTCGTGCTCGGCGATGAAAGCGTCCATCTCGTCGAAGCTCATGGCATCGACGTTGACCTCGGGGTGCTCCTCGCCGATGAGCTTATCGGCGCGGTGGCGGGCCTTGCAGGCGCGGCAGTCCAGCAGGGGGTCAGAGAAGCTGGAAACGTGGCCGGTCGTCACCCAGGTCTGGGGGTTCATGATGATGGCGGCATCGAGGCCGACGTTGTAGGGGCTTTCCTGCACGAACTTCTTCAGCCATGCCTTCTTGACGTTGTTCTTGAACTCGACGCCCAGAGGGCCGTAGTCCCAGCTATTGGCCAGACCGCCGTAGATCTCAGAGCCGGGGAACACATAACCACGGTTCTTGCAGAGATTGACGATCATATCAAGGGTCTTTTCGCTCTGTTCCATTGTAAGTACATCCTTTCCGTCCGCGGCTGGTTTGCCGTGTCGTGTTGTAGTATTCTCCCGGCCGCTTTCCCCGCAGCCGGGCGTGCCTTTCCTGTCGAAAGCACATTATCTTTACTTTATCATGTTTTGGGGGGATTGTAAAGGCCAAACCGCGTTGTTCTTCCGCGTTCCTTCCCTGAAAACACCAAGGCCCGGGGTGTCTCCACTCCGGGCCTTGGTGCCATTTTTTATCGAAGAAATAGGGAATTGCTTAGTTGGAAGAATCAGGAAGCAGACTTGACCTGAGCCTTGCAGGTGACAACGACCATGACGTAATCCTTTGCATCCTTGCCGCTGCCGATGGTGAACTCCTTCATGCTCAGCTTGAACTCGTTGCCAGCCTCGATGGCAGCGCCGTTCTTGCCATCGACCTTGACCTCGCTGAAGTTGACAGCGGCGTTGGTGTTGATCGTTGTAGCAATGGGCATCACGAGCATCATCTTCTTGGCGATCTTCTGAGCCTTATCACCCTTCTTCAGATCCTTGGTCTCAAAGTAGTCGTACCAGACGTACTTATCGGTGTTATCCTTGCTCAGTGCAGTCTTGACGTCATTCTTCAGAGTGGCCTCAACCTTGAGCTTACCGTCATCGGTCTTAGCAGCCTTGACAGCCTTGTTTGCCAGATCGTCATCGACAGCCTTGACGGTAGCCTTGGGGTTAGCGGCCTTCAGCATACCCTCCAGCTCGTCAGCGACCTGACGAGAAGAGATGCTTGCGCAGCCGGTCAGCATGGACATTGCCATGACGCCGGTCAGGACGAGGGCCAGAAGTTTCTTTGCCATTTTCATGATTTTTTGCCTCCATAAGTAAAAATAAATTATACAGGCAGGCCATCCATTTCCGGCTGTCGGCCTGTGGCCTCATTATACCCCCCCCCCGAATGGATTTGTCAATATCCTTTTCGCATTTTTATCACATTTACAAATTATCTCTATCCAAACCGTGCATTTTCCACAAATTCACAGAAAGGGACAGCGAAATACAACCGCTCCGCCTGCGGCTCTCCCTTTGGGAGAGCTGGCGCGAAGCGCCTGAGAGGGCAAGGGCGCTGACGGGGAAGCGCAGACACGGCGATGGCATCGCTCTGACAAAGGGACAACTTATCGCTGTGCGGCGGCTCTCGGGAGAGGAGCTTGCCCTCTCCGTCATTGCTTCGCAATGCCACAGCCCGGGTTGCGGCTCCCAGCGTCTGCTTCGCTGTCGCTTGCATCCTGCTGGCCGCTGCCCCAACAGCTCCTCCCTGTTTCCGCCGCTGGCGGCGGTCGTCGCCGTTGCTCCCAAAGGGAGAGGCTTTCGCACGCCGCTGAGTTTTCCACATCCTCTCCGCCTTCCCCGATTTTTCCACGCAAAAAAGACCGCTGCATTTCTGCAACGGCCTTTTCTCTGAGAATCAGGCGGGGTGACGATTCCCGCATCTCCTAACAATGGGCGACGGCTGCCTGTTCCGTCCTCCGATTCTTTCAGCTTATTTGTGATACTTCATCCCCGCGTTGATGGTGCAGGCGCGGTAGATCTGTTCCGTGAGGACGAGGCGGGCCAGCTGATGGGGCATCGTGATGCGGCCCATGCTGAACTTGAGCGCCGCCGCACGCTTGACCTCCTCCGAGAGGCCGTGGGACGAGCCGATGACGAAAGCCACATCCCCCGCCCCGCTGTTTGCACGGTCGGCGAGGAACTGCGCCAGCTCATCGGAGGAGATCTGCTTTCCCTCGATGCACATGGCCACGATGGCCGCGCCCTTGCGGACGCTGGCGAGGATGGCTTTGCCCTCCTTGTCCAGCGCTTTTTTCACCACAGCGTCGGAGGCATTTTTCTCTTCGATCTTCTCCTCCGGCAGCTCGACGATGCGGAAAGACGCGAACGCCGCCAGACGCTTCTGGTACTCGGCCACGCCCTCGGCGAAATACTTCGCGTTGAGCTTGCCGACGCAAATCAAGTCGATGTTCTGCATTGTTATTGTTCCTCTTTTGTGTGGGATTTCGCGCCTGCGGCGCGGGGTCAAATTTCTGTTGTCGCAGGGCTTGGTTTTCTTTAAGTGAGCTTGCGCGCTGGTGGCGCGGGGTTAGAGCGCTTTTGCCGTAAGGCTAAGTTCTCTTTTGCGTGCCAAAAGAGAACCAGAAAAGCACCCGCTACTTTCGAGGC